>Ga0207082_1104_pt1 | contig 16861 bp, 18 predicted proteins | sample Alteio_BWMinHeat_56_FD_153588 | JGI IMG/M metagenome (GOLD analysis project Ga0207082, IMG submission 153588) | Enriched cells from forest soil in Barre Woods Harvard Forest LTER site, Petersham, Massachusetts, United States -... | ecosystem: Environmental > Terrestrial > Soil > Temperate forest >...
AGGTTGTGTTGGTTTTACATTTATCACCAACCCAATACCCGGCCCCTGGGGATTCATTACGGGACGAATCTTCATAGATAGATTGCGGGAAATATCAAAATTGCGGAGATAAGCATAGGTAACAGCATCTAATACCTGGCCGATATAACCTATGGCTGTATAGAGTATTGTAAGATCGAGGTAATGCTCATAATCATCTGACAATATCTTCAGCTGGTCCTGGGTATAATTGACAAATGGGTCAGTAGGGTTTGCATTATTAATACGACCGAGGTAGGCATTATGGTATTTGGTATAATTATCATAATTGAATTTGATAAAATAAGCCGCCACACCAAACCCTGCATATATGATCGGCATTTTCCAATACTGCCTGTTATATAACTGACCAGAGCCGGGTAATATAGCAGAATACAATCCCGCTTTTTTAGGATTGGGTTGAAATTCTTTTTTATGAGCAATAGTATCTGAAATAAATGTTCTGGCAGTAGTAATCGTATCTTTTGCAGGCTGAGGACTAGCTACCAGGCTATCTTTTTGTGCAAAACATGTATTAGCAACCAAGATCGCGAAAACAAAAAAAATGGGCAGTAATATTTGTCTGAATTGAAGATTTCCTGTCTGCATTGTTGCAAAAATAAAAAGTCCTGCCGAAAGCAGGACCTAATACTTAATAAACTACTGAATTATTTCATACCGGTACCCATATCTACCTTAACGTTAGATTTATTCATATCCGATATTATATTCACTGTTTCTGATATATAGATGTCTTTTTTTAGATTCTTAAGCCAATCTGCATTTTTCTTAGTAGCAGAACTATCGGCAGATACTTTAGCCATATCTGCAGAAGGGTTGGTAACGTCCATCAGTTTGGCATTTTTCTGCAATTCTTCCATTTTTTTAGAAAGCACTTTGTTCTCTTCCAATTCTTTGCGGTAATCAGTTTCATTTAAGGATACCGTATTGTTATCCTTCTTCTCTTTCAGTTTTTCCGCATTTTCTTTTATTAATTGGAAAGTAGGATTTGCATCTACCCTGCTCTTACTCATAGAAGCCAGCTGCGGTATATTCATTACCATATTAACTGGCTTGTAGTTTGCGGCAGGTATCTCATCCCAAGGGAGTGCTGCTTTATTTTCACGCTCACCTGTTTCTATTTCATCATATGCATCAGGCAATAAGATATCAGGTGTGACCCCTTTGCGTTGCGTAGAACCACCATTTACACGATAGAATTTCTGGATCGTAATTTTCAAAGAACCTATTGATTGCTCATCTTCTGAATTATTACTAAGCAATCCACCCTTACTATTATCCGCCATTAAGCCAGCTCTTGTCTTAGCATCAAGGAACTCATCTAAAGGAATGATCTTTTGAACGGTACCCTTACCATAGGTAGGAGACCCTACTATAATTGCACGTTTATAATCCTGCATAGCTGCTGCCATTATCTCTGAAGCAGATGCACTGCTTTGGTTTACCATAATAGCAAAAGGGCCATCGTAATAAATAGTTTTATCTCTGTCAGGTAATGACATTGGTGCAGCATCACTACTTTTTACCTGTACAATTGGCCCCTGGTCGATGAACAACCCGGCCATATCTACCACATCTGATAATGAACCACCGGTATTGTTACGAAGATCCAGTATCATACCTATTACACCTTCAGACTTCAGTTTTATCACTTCATTCTTAACATCTACTGCGCAACGTGGGCCATTAATGTGATTAAAATCGGCATAGAACTCAGGTAAATAAATATACCCAACCTTACCTTCTTTAGTATTGATAATTGCAGACCTGGCGAATGTTTCTTCACGCTTTACTTCATCGCGTATGATAGGTATCACCTTTACAGCACCATTTGCATGTTTCACAGTAAGACGAACTTCTGTGCCTTTAGGGCCACGTATCATTTTTACTACATCTTCTATTTCCAGCCCCTCAGCCGTTAAAGGCTCCGCAGTACCCTGTGCTACTTTTGTTATTTCATCACCGGCTTTCAGTTCACCCTGCTTCCAGCATGGACTACCTGTAATTATTTCCATCACTTTTATCTTATCACCATCCTGACGAAGCTGTGCGCCTATACCATAGAAAGTACCTGATATTGCTTCATCAAACGCTTTTTTCTCAGCAGGTGGATAATAGTTAGTATGTGGATCTTCATTCTCTGTGATGCAGTTCATGTAGGCAGTAAACAATTCATCATCCTTCAGTTTATGAAGACGTTTGAAATATAACACCATATTCTTACGCACACTTTCACGCGCATCTGCTTCCAGTTCTGTATCTGTTTTTATTTTCTTGAGAGAAGTATCTTTATTCTCTTTCTTTTTGTTTTGTTCATCTTTAAGGTCTACATATTTTTCAAGCACCCTGTATTTAAGAAATGATGCCCAGCGCTCTTTCAGCTTTTCTTCGCTTGCTGCATAGTTGACCTTATCTTCATTTAAAACCAGTACCTCTTTATCTTTAAAGCTAAATGGTTTGTTAAGTATCTCTTTGTAATAATTCTCAACAACACCGGTACGTTTTACAAAAAGTGCGCTAAGTGTTTTGAAAAACTCAATAGAACTATTATTGATCTCATCATCCAATTTGAATTCGTAAGGACTTAAAACATCAATATCTTTTTGGCTAAAAAATCTTTTCTCAGGGTCCAGTTCAGTTACCATTTTATGATATACCCTTGATGAGAAAGTATCATTAATATCACGCTTGGAATAATGCACCTCGTCGAGCGCTCTCATAGTAGCTTGTAAAACAGCTACTTTTTTATCAGTAGTTCCCTGTTGTGCATCACCATATTTGAAGGAAAAAAAAGCTGCCAGTCCACCAATCAATAAAAGCGGTATAATAATCTTGTTCTTCATGAATCGCAACATATTCTGCATAGTTAAATAAATTCTAACAAATTTATGTGTTTTGCTGTTAATAAAACTATAATCATAATGTATGAAAAGGGGTAGTAAAATGGGTGATACAACCTATACTATTTAACGTTTTTACAGCTATCCTTTAACGCCACCCCAACAACCATAAGTATAATTTTACACAAAACTTAGTATGTCAAAATTTACTTCAGCAAGATCGGTTCAGGGAGTGCAACATGGCTGGCATCTCTTTAAGAACCGAAAGACCTTGTGGCAAATGATACGTGAAACGCTGAGGGGTGAATACAAAATGTCATTTTTGACAATTTTGATATGTATACTCTCTATTGCTTATGTCATATTCCCTTTCGACCTCATACCTGATTATATACCTGTAATTGGGTGGATAGATGATGGTATTGTCATATTTCTGTTATTAAAAAGGTTGCAAAAAGAAACGCAACGCTTTATCAGGTTTAAAGCAGCACAAAGAAGGACTGGGAATCAATAATTAGAATTTCACTTCCTTCGGAACAATAGCGCTTACATCACCACCATAGCGGATCACATCACGAACAATGGTTGAAGAAATAGTAGAATATTGCGGAGAGCAGGTCAGAAAAATGGTCTCAATATCAGGGGCCAGTATGTGGTTCATATCTGATATAGCCTTTTCGTACTCAAAATCGCTAATGTAGCGGATGCCTCGCAAAATATATTTAGCCCCGATCTGTTTACAAAAATCTATTGTCAGGCCCTCGTAGCCAACGGTCTCTACGCGAGGATCATTTTTAAATATTTTTTGTATCCAATCCGTTCTTTGCTCCACTGTAAACATTGGTTGCTTGGACGAATTGATACCAATACCTATCACTAGTTTATCGAATAAGGATACGGCACGTTGAATCACATCAACATGACCCATTGTGATGGGATCGAATGTACCGGGAAATAAGCAGATACGTGGCATATACTATTCAGATGGTTGCGTAAAATATGAAAAAATGGTAGTACCGTAGTTTTTCATTTTTGTAAAATTAGGAAGTAACTCGTAATTGTTCCTAGTTGTGTGCTCCAAAACAAATATACCTCCGGGTTTCAGCATATTTTTCTCAAACACCAACTTCGGCAAGTCATCCATATGACTCAAAGCATAGGGGGGGTCGGCAAATATAAAATCGAAGCTATCCGTGTTTTGTTTTATGAACTTGAAGACATCGCCCCGAATGACGTGCATCTTATCTGCTATGCCCAGGGTCTGTGCCGTTTTTTTTATAAAACTAACACTCTCCTGATCGCCCTCTATAAGCGTAAGATCTGCTGCCCCTCTTGAAGCCAATTCATAACTGATATTTCCGGTACCGGCAAACAACTCACAAGCTGTAATGCCTTCCAGGTCAATCATATTTTGCAAGGCATTGAAAAGCCCTTCTTTGGCAAGATCTGTTGTAGGCCTGGCAGGTATGCCCGAAGGCGGATTGAATCTTCTGCCACCAAACTCACCACCTACAATGCGCATGCGTATAACTGTTGTAAAAGATAGATGGTACTGGTAAAATTCTTATCTCCTGAATTTACACTTCCTGCACCATCTTTCAGATTAGGGAAGAACTGTGCTAACTCATTGATGACATCAACAGGTGTTCTGTTGGTAGCCGTAACTTGTATGGATAGTGTATCCGAATCTATTTTATGCTGGTTGCAAAGCAATTTGATATGATAGGCAATATCTTCAGCAGTTTGATAATTGAATACCTGGTGCCAATATAACTGCCTGTTCACATACAGGGTTGCAAATACCTGGTCGTTGCTGAGACAGCAGTTCAAAGCATTTTCTGTTTTGTATGGTTTGTAGAATTGGTAGGTAGCCAAAGGCAATACCTTCGCAGCAGGAAAATAACGCACCATCAGGCTGTTCATAGCAGCAGGCCATGCAAATAAATAATTGGTGCGGTCCTCTTGCAGGTTATGTACAGTTACGATCTCATTACCCTCAACAAAATTTATTTTCTTCATCCATTTCTCTGCAGATATCTGGTCGTACAAAAGATTAGGCACAACAAGCCCTTTGTCTGAAGCAATAAAAACCGCAGCTACTTTGTGTGATACACTCAATAACTGTTCATTGATGAACTGGTGCTCGAAAAAATCAAGTATCCAGGGTGGCAATTCTTTTTTGTAATCGCTGTATCTGATCATTAACAGATCACCCCGATCACTGAACCCGGATACCATTAAACCCCTTGGGAATAAAATACATATTACCTTACTCACCTGTATGATAAGAGAATCACCGGCGTGTACATTATACGATTGTTGACTTAAACTTGTGTTAGTTACCTCTGACATACGAAATGCACACAATTATAGAATAAATTTGCGACACTTTTGAGAACCAGTATGCGAATTTAGGATTAGGAATTGGGAATTAGGAATCAGGAATCAGGAAAATAGCAGGGGATATTATTTAAAAAACAAGAAAACCAAAGCATTATAGCTGCAAACCGTGAAAGTTTCTATAACAAATAAACATATAATAAGGCTTACAGCACCTATATCACTGGCGCTGTTCATACCTCAAATTAGCTTTTTTACAAATACGGTGTTTTTAGGCCGTATTGGCGAAATTGAGTTAGGGGTTATGGGAATAGTAGGCGTTTTCTACATGATACCATCCATGATCGGCTATGGATTAAGCAGTGGTATGCAAATCCTGATGTCGAGGCGAGCGGGTGAAGGCGATAAAGAAATGCTTTCTAAGATACTGACAAACGGGGTCATGTTCACCTTGTTCTTTGCACTCGCACTCATGGTTGTATCGTTACTTTTTGCACCTATCATTTTTGGTCTAAGCCTTAAAAATATCCCCCATATCATTTTAAGCATCAACTTTATCTATATACGGGTTTGGGGCCTACCCTTTTTATTTCTCACACAGCTATTCAATGCATTTTTCATATCGCTCAGCAAGTCCAAATACATTATCTGGGGTTCTGTAGCTACTACCATCACCAATATCATCTTCGATTATCTACTGGTATTGGGTCATGGAGGATTTCCCAAAATGGGTTTGCAAGGTGCTGCCATAGCTTCTGTAATTGCTGAGATCGTTTATTTTATTACCATGGTAGGTATCTTCTATTTCCAAAAAATGCATTGGGAATACCCGCTCAGGTTCTATACCGATTTTAGTATTGAGATTTGTAAAAAGACCATCCGCATAGCACTACCACTGATAGTGCAGTTCATGTTCAGTATTGGTGGCTGGGAGGTATTTTTCATTTTTATTGAGCACCTGGGCAATAAAGAACTGGCAGCATCGCAAATACTGCGCAATACATTTGGTATAGTAGGTATGGTTACCTGGGCGTTTGCAGCGACCTGTAGCACTATGGTAAGCAATGTAATCGGCCAGGGCCGGCAGGATGAAGTAATAGGCCTGATCAAAAAAATTGCGAAGATCAGCTTTATAGTTACTCTGATATTGAATGGTACCTTGCTAATATTCGCACGCCAGTTTCTCTCCATCTACACTGCCGATACAGCACTGGTTGATTTTGCACTGCCCAGCCTTCGTGTTATAGTTATTGCAACAGTACTGATGTCTTTCTCCTCAGTTACCTTCAACGGTGTGGTGGGTACAGGCAAAACCATGGTCAACCTTATTATGGAGGTTACCTGTGTATGTACCTATTTGCTCTATTGCTATTTTGTAATAGAAAAATGGAAAAGCCCGCTATACTTATGTTGGGGTTCTGAATTTGTATATTGGTTCAGCCTGATAATCGTATCCACGCTCTACCTGAAAAGTGGTAGGTGGAAGAATAAGCATATTTAAGACTTTATGCTGCCTGCTCTTTAATATCTTCCATGGTGATGGCCATATGGCTTTCATCATAGATACATTCACCGTTCTTTATTACCAATACCTGTGGCGACTCATGATAAACGGCGAAATCAGCGGCTATCTTATTAGAAATATCTCTATAACGGATCAGATCAAGGTAATAAAAGCTGATACCTTCGGGTAACTCCTGCCTTTCCAGCCTGTTCTTGATCATAATGCTGGTACTGCAACGTACACTATGCTTAAAAATCACTATGGATTGTTTAGTGCTTTGCTCCTTTATCACTTCCAGTTGCTGCTCTTCCGTAAGCGCTATCCAATTCATACTAGTTATAATTTGTTTTTTGCTGCGCAAAGCTACGAAGACTTACAATTATAGCTTTTATAAACCTATAGATATTCTATATGTTGGGGATTTGGGATAAATGGTTTTATTTTCGCCCCTGTAAATAAAAAGATAGTAATGAGTCACGCATTTGTATTCCCCGGACAAGGAGCCCAATTTTCAGGTATGGGTAAGAACCTGTATGAGCAAAACCATTTAGCTAAAGAATATTTTGAACAGGCAAACGAGATATTGGGTTTCCGTATCACAGACACCATGTTTGGTGGTACCGACGAGGAACTGAAACAAACCAATGTAACACAACCTGCCATTTTCCTCCACTCCGTTATATTATTCAATACCACAGAAGGTTTGGTACCTGATATGGTAGCCGGACATTCTCTGGGCGAGTTCTCTGCATTGGTAGCTAATAAAGTGCTTTCTTTTGAAGATGGCTTGCGACTGGTTGCCAAACGTGCCGCGGCTATGCAACGTGCCTGCGAGATCAACCCATCAACCATGGCAGCAGTACTTGGACTGGAAGACAGTATAGTAGAAAAAATTTGTGCCGAGATAACCGGTGAAGTAGTTGTTGCGGCTAACTACAACTGCCCCGGCCAACTGGTAATAAGCGGCAGCATAGCCGGTGTGCAGGAAGCCTGCGAAAAACTAAAAGCAGCAGGTGCCAAACGCGCCCTGATGCTACAAGTAGGCGGCGCCTTCCACTCACCACTTATGGAGCCAGCTAAAGAAGAACTGAAAGCTGCTATAGAAGCTACTACATTCGGCACTCCAACCTGCCCGGTGTACCAAAACGTAGATGCCAAACCATATACCGATGCGGCTACCATTAAGCAAAACCTCATTAACCAGCTCACCTCACCCGTACGCTGGACACAGACCGTACAAAACATGGTAGCAGGTGGCGCCACCAGGTTTACAGAAGTAGGCCCGGGAACTGTATTGCAGGGATTAGTGAAGAAGATAGCTAAGGAAATGGTGACGGATGGGATAAACTAAGACTGATTTCTTTTCACATAAAAAAAACGCCTGAGGTTCAGGCGTTTTTTTATTTTTAATGTCATAAGATAACATCAAAGAAAATAGCTTTTACTAATGGACCTAATTGAAATTTTAGCTTGGATAATACTAATAACAGTTACTCTGATTTTACTAGATAAAAGCAAACCAATATCTCTTACAAAAAAAATTATAATTGGGTGCATTTCTTTTTTTGCAACAATAATTTTTCTAATTTTTTTAGGGCCTATCATATTTGATTTTGAAACAAATGTGCCTAATTGGTTTCGTCGTGGGAATGAATTCCTTATAATTTTATTCTCGTGCATTCCAATTACGGTTATTGCCAAATTCATTGCAATAATTGTTGGAAATTTGTTTAGCAGCAAACGCGATAAAAAATGATCTCCTGCTAGTCCTCGTTTTTCGCATTTGCTGGTCTTACCTTCTGACCAGCATACCCATTGCTTGGCATAGTCTCCGACCATTGTTCATATTTATTTACAAAACTGCTTTAAGTACTTGTTCGCATCTCCATTACCTAATTTTATCGCCTCATTCCATTCATTACATGCTTCATTCTTTTTTTTCATAGCATAATATATACAGCCACGATCACACAATTTCTGCGCATCTTTAGGGTCAAGCTCAATCGCCTTGTTTAAATCAATTATTGCTAGATCATACTTTTTATAAACGCCGTAAGTTACCCCTCTATTGTAATAATATGATTCGTCGTTAGGGTCGAGCTCTATTGCTTTGGTATAATCTCTAATAGCGGAATCGAAATTATTTAGCCCTTTGAAAGCGAGTCCCCTATTGTTGTAAGCAATACTGTAATTTTTGCACAATAAAATTACTTTGTTACAATCCTTAATTGCCAATCGGTAGTCGCCTTTCTTCAAAAAAATCACAGCCCTCGCATTTAGGGCATAGATATCATTGGAATCCAACTGCAGTACAGTGCTTATATCTTTCATTTCCCCATCATTGTCCGAAAGCGCCTGTTTTAAAATATATCTAAATGAATACGCCTCTTTATCTTTCGGACTTATTTTGACGGCCATGTCAAAGTCTCTCATCGCCTCGTTGTATTTTCCATAACCGGAATAACAGGCCCCTCTGCTCTTGTAGGCTGACAATGCCTGATTAGGGCTAGCATCAATGGCTCTAGAATAATATTTTATCGCTGACAATGTATCTTTTATGGCAATAGCATCATTACCTAGCGCAGTGTAGTGCTCGAGCGGGTTATGATCACACCCAAGCTGTGAGCAAATAAAAAAAATAACAAAAACCTTTATTGAGAGTCGCATTTTTAATATTACTATTTTCGCCTTTGTTGGCATTCGGGGTAACTCATGTATCTAAAATACGCGATTTATTTTATTCGCTAATCCGGAGATTGGCTACCTTTATGACGTAGTCAAAGACTACGCCAAACGGGGTAAGACCAACGAGGGCCGGATCTGAGTATATCTATTCTTTAATTTTTGAATTTTGCTCTACCAACTCTTTAAACTTTTCCAGTAAAAATTCTAATTTGGTAGTGTCGCCTGAAGCAAGGTATTTAGCATCTTTTACAATATAAAAATACCAGTCATTTTCTGAGTGCTCAATTGTATCATTATCTATTTGAAGATTTTCTAAAGGAGTATTTCTTAAATCGATTGTAATATACCAACCAGGGTTACTTACTGATACAATCTCAATGCCATTTTCATGTTCCCAATCTCCATTGCATTTGTATGCAAACCAATTTTCGATCCAGTTTATTACATTCATATTATTTTGCCTTTGTCGGTCTTACCTTCCAACCAAGCTAACCGTGTGTAGGTCAGCACAACATGGTATATACCCAAGATAGCAACTAATATTAAGAAAGGAAACAAACCAGAACGAACTTTAAAAAAAATCAAACCAAAAAAATTAAAACAAGTATTTTGTAACCATGAGAACATGGGTCACAAATGGTTGTATCATTCTTGCTATAATAGTATCCTGCTGGCTGTACAATGCAAAATTTGATAGAAGACCTACAGACCTGGAGAAGATATCATCGGGTCTTGCCGGTATACATAAACACCTGTCTCCTTATATTCATATTGGCGTTCGAAGTGATTATCAGGACGGCATCTATTATAGTTTAGTAGCGAACAATGCTTTGTTCCCTGTACAAACAGATATGGTTAGAAATTACGATACCATACTTTATATATTACCAAACAATGTTAAAAACGATGACACTTTGTATCTACAGTTAAAAAATAAAAAACGCATTTGGCAAAATAAGGATGGTGATATACAGTATATACTAACCTGCAACTAACTATCCATGCAAAAAAACCTTTGGCAAATATTCTGGTTCATCTTTACTGCCTGTTTTTCAGGGTTTGCATTGTTGTTGGGTGCCATCATCAATGCACCGGTTATTGTACCTGCTTTAGTTGCTATCATATTCGGGGCTGGTAGTTATTACTATTTTAATAAACAACTTGTAACTACAGCACTGCAAGACAAGGAAAGTCCAAACAGCGTTTGGTACTATGTATTATTAATTGCAGGTGTGGCAATCATTACCAACAAAAGCTATTACTTCTCCATGCAGTATGGCGCCTGGGATGCATGGACCATGTGGAACTATCATGCACTATATCTTGATCACCACAACCTTAAATATATTTTTCAACAAACTGACCTCACTCAACCCGGCTACCCATTACTGCTACCTGGTATTATAGCATTCTTCTGGCAAACACTTCATACACAAAGTATGATGGTGCCTTTTGCCATTGCGTTCTCTGTTACCCTAATGATACCACTCATCATCTACCTCAACCTTTTCAAAAAGAATATTATTGTGGCAGGTGCTGTTCTATTTTTGCTGGCTACTGATGAGAACTATCTAAAATTAGGATTTTGGGAATATGCCGACCTGTCCTTAGGTATGTTGTTCTTATCCGCAATCATATCTGCCGAATATATTAACATAAATAAAACCTATGTGGTTTTCACCGCAGCCTTCCTTGGGCTGTGTATGTGGACAAAGAATGAAGGCATCATGCTTGCTTTCATTCTTATCATCTTCAATCTGAGAACGCTATTAGGTAATGGTAGATGGAAAAGTTTCATTGCAGGTATATCTCTGCCTCTAATAACAGTACTTGTTTATAAATACCTGGCACCTGCTACGGATATCATCAGAGATCAAAACCACAAGACATTATCTCATTTTTTAGACTGGCATCGCTATACATTTATTTGGGAGTTCATGTGGAATACTATAAATGAAAATTTCGCCTACCTGAAAGTAGGAGCCTTAGTTTATGCTGCTATTTGTGTTGCTGAAAAGAAACTGCCCGGCAAAAACATGTTGATGTTATTGTGTTGCCTTACAGGTGTTTTCTTTGTGTATGTGCTTACTACTCGCCCACTGGGATGGCATATGGAAACATCTATGAGCCGGGTACTGTTTCAACTGATGCCGGCTTTCACTTATGTTATAGCCAGGCAATTGTGCAGGCTCAGGTTTGCCTTGCCTGAAAAAAATTAATGCCTATACTGTATTAACAGCATAGGCATTATCAAAACATTTAAAACCTATAATTAAATATTTGCTTTAAAAAACTCAAGCGTACGTTTCAAACCTTCACTACGGTCTACCTTAGGTTCCCAACCAAGTATTTCTCTTGCTTTGGTAATATCCGGCTGGCGTTGTTTAGGGTCGTCTTGCGGTAATGGTTCGTAAACGATCTTAGATTTTGAACCTGTCAGTTTTATCACTTCTTCAGCAAACTGCAACAAAGTGATCTCTGAAGGATTACCAATATTTACCGGGCTGCTATAATCAGATAATAACAAACGGTAGATACCATCTACCAGGTCATCTACATAGCAGAAAGAACGGGTTTGAGAACCGTCACCATATACCGTAACATCCTCACCACGCAAGGCCTGGCTCATAAATGTAGGTAAGGCACGGCCGTCATCCATCCTCATACGCGGACCATAAGTATTGAATATGCGAATGATCCTTGTTTCCAGTTTATGAAAAGTATGGTAAGCCATGGTAATGCTCTCCATAAAACGCTTAGCCTCATCATATACACCACGCGGACCTATCGGGTTTACATTACCCCAATATTCTTCCGTTTGTGGGTGAACCAAAGGATCACCATAAACTTCTGATGTAGAGGCAACTAAAATGCGAGCTCCTTTTGATTTCGCAAGGCCTAATAAATTATGCGTACCCAATGCACCCACTTTCAAGGTTTGTATAGGCATCTTCAAATAATCTATAGGGCTGGCAGGGGATGCAAAATGAAGAATATAATCGATCTTACCCGGTACATGCACAAATTTTGTGATATCGTGGTGGTAAAACTCAAATTCTTTAAGTGGGAAAAGGTGTTCAATATTTTTTATGTTACCCGTCAGCAGGTTATCCATACCTACTACCATATAACCTTCTTTAAGAAAACGGTCGCTGAGATGGGAGCCTAAAAAACCTGCAGCACCTGTAATGAGAATACGCTTATTCATAATAAGTTTTAAAATTAGCTAATAGAATTATCAGCTAATAATCTTTTGGCAATTTTTTCTCTCTTTTTTTTAACTAAAAGTAAATATAATGTTCCTGGTAAATCCTGTTAACCAACAAACTAATCAAGGCCACCCCTGTCTCTTACAATAGTTGTTTGGGGTAACTCAATTGTGTTTCTTACCTGCTCATGGATGGTCTTGCGGCCTATACTTTCGTAATAAAAGCCCAATTCCTGCATTTTTTCAAGGGTGTATACGTTACGGCCATCAAAAACAACAGGGTATTTAAGTGATGCCGTTATCTGTTCAAAATCAGGATTACGGAACTCGCTCCATTCTGTAACGATCACCAATGCATCAGCACCTTTTACACATTCGTATTGGTCTGCAGCAAAACTGATCTTGTCACCGAAAATGGCTTTGATATTATCCATGGCTTCAGGGTCAAAAGCGGTGAGCTTTGCTCCTGCGGCCAATAGTTCTTCTATTAAATATAAAGATGGGGCCTCTCTTATGTCATCTGTTTCAGGTTTGAAAGCCAAACCCCAGATGGCGAATGTGCGGCCGCTCAGATCGTTACCAAATAGTTCTTTTACTTTCTTACCCAGCATAGTTTTCTGCCTGTCATTCACTTTCATCACTGTATTCACTATCTGGAAATCATAATCGTATTCCCTGGCAGTTTGTCCAAGTGCTTTTACATCTTTAGGAAAACAGCTACCACCATAACCTACACCCGGGAACAGGAAGCGCTTACCAATTCGGGAATCACTACCTATACCTACACGTACCCAATCTACATTTGCACCTACTTTTTCGCAAAGGTTGGCCATCTCGTTCATGAAAGAGATACGCATTGCCAGGTAGGCATTGGCAGCATATTTGGTCATTTCTGAAGAGCGTTCATCCATAAAATAAATTGGATTGCCCTGTCTAACGAATGGCTGGTATAGCTCATCCATTATTTTCTTAGCCTTTTCTGATGATGTACCCAGTACTACCCTATCCGGCTTCAGGAAATCTTCTACTGCCACACCTTCTCTCAAAAATTCAGGATTAGAAACTACATCAAACAGGTCCCTGCTCAGTTTCTGTGACATAACTGCTGTTACTTTTTCAGCAGTACCTACCGGAACTGTGCTTTTATTAACGATAACCTTATAAGAAGTAATAATTGTACTTAATTGTTCTGCCACGTTCAAAACGAACTGGAGATCAGCAGATCCATCTTTACCAGGAGGTGTTGGCAAAGCAAGGAATATCACCTTGGCGTCTTTGATACCTTCTGCCAGATTAGTAGTGAATTCCAGACGCTTTTCCTTAATGTTACGTTCCAGCAACACATCAAGGCCTGGTTCATATATAGGTGATTTACCCGCTTTTAACTGGTTGATCTTATCATCATTGATATCAATACATACAACATTATTGCCCGTTTCTGCAAAGCAAGTACCGGTTACTAAACCTACATAGCCAGTACCTATTATGGATATTTTCATGTATTACGTCGAAATTTGGCGTAAAAGTAGTTATAATTCCTGCCAATTGGTTATAATTACATTACATTACTGATAATTATCATGATTATAATCGTTTAATAAATAATTCATTTTCAAGATTAAACTTTCAAAAACATCATATGTCTTACTTACAACTAAAACGATATACCATGTCTTTCTTTTCAAAAACAGGAATCACAACTCTAGTTATAGCAGGAACAATAATGGCTTTTACTGCTTGCCACAGGCTTAATGGTGACTCAACAGTTGTAGATAGCGATGTTGCAAATGCAGCTTCCGACAAATCCCAATTGGAACAAGCCAATACTGATGCAGAGAATATTTCCGATAATGCCTACTCATCTGGTAGTGCTTTTCTGCGTTCAGGCTCCTTAACAGAGCTTGGCGGATGTGTAACTGTAACTAACGATACTACTGTAACACCACATGTGTTAACGATAGACTTTGGTTCAGGTTGTATCGGTACCGATGGCAGATTACGCAGCGGTAAAATCATTGTTGCTTATTCCGGACATTACAAAGATTCTGCCAGCAGCCATACTATTAGTTTTAGCAATTATTATGTTGATTCAAATAGGCTATCAGGTTATAAAACAGTGACGAATATGGGTCGCAATTCAAGTGGTCAATATTATTATGATATCTCTATTAGTGATACAATATTCATAACAGGAACATCTAATTATATCAGCTCAAATAGCACACGTACACGCATTTGGACCAATGGTTATTCTACCGCTACAAGAATGGATGATGAATATGATATTTATGGAACAGACACGCTTTACAGAAGTGCAACTGGTAAAACAGTTTATGCTTCTACATCTGCTTCTGATCCTTTGCATGTTGCTGTAAACTGTAGATGGATAGAATCAGGTACATTGACAATCACTCTACCAAGTGGTACCCGCTATATAAATTTTGGTTCAGGTACTTGCGACAGAATGGCTACCTATACAGTTGGCACACATACATACTACATAACACTGCGTTAATATCTTTGATTTGTTTAAAACACATTGGGTGGTAATCTTACCACCCTTTTTTTATTTACAATGAGTCAAGAATGATAGCACAAGCCTGTTGTATCTCTTCTTCTGTAATAGTGAGTGGAGGTGCTATGCGAATACAATTAGGTGCAAATAAAAACCAGTCTGAGAACAAACCTTTTTGAAGGCAATTGTGTAAAGTTGTCATCACGGCATCGGCACTTTCTAATTCTACAGCAATCAATAACCCACGACTCCTGACAGCTTTTATTTTCGAATGTTGTAAAAGCTTGTGAAAAAATTTCTCTTTTGTTGCAACAGTAGGTATAAGTTCTTCATCAAGCAAGACCTGCATACCTGCCATTCCAGCTGCACAAGAGACTGGATGCCCACCGAAAGTAGTAATGTGGCCTAATACGGGATTGTTAGTAAAGGACTGCATTAGATCATTTGATGCTACCAGAGCACCTAAAGGCATCCCACCACCTAAAGCTTTACCAAGCAAAAGCATATCAGGAACATGTTCGGGATTTTGATTGCCCCATAATTTACCTGTTCTGCCAAACCCACCTTGTATGTCGTCGTATATAAGTAGAGTACCAGTTTCTGTACATTTCTTTCTTAATGATGCCAGCCATTCTGTATTAGGCAAAATAACCCCAGCCTCTGCCTGCACAGTCTCGATAATGACACAAGCAACATTTTCGTTGACAGCATCAATTAATTCCAGCGAATTATAATCATAATGCCACACACCCGGCATTAAAGGGCGGTATGCACTACGCCAGTACTCATCACCCATTACACTCAATGCACCCAGCGTACTACCATGATAGCTATTATTGCAAGCAATGACATCTGGCCTTCCTGTATATCTGCGGGCAAGTTTTAAAGCAGCCTCCGTAGCCTCAGTTCCTGAATTTGTAAAATATACAGTATTGAGAGATGCTGGTAAATGACTTGTTAGTAATTGTGCATATTGTACTTGTGGACTTTGTATAAGTTCCCCATATACCATAATGTGCAGGTACAGATCTGCCTGTTTTTTTATGGCCTCAACCACTTTAGGATGTCTATGACCAATGTTACATACGCTGATACCCCCTATAAGATCGAGGTATTTTTTACCATCTACATCATACAAGTAATTACCTGATGCAGAAACGATCTCTAAGCCTATAGGAGCAGGAGATGTTTGTGCTACATGTTGTTGAAATAATTGGCGTATGTTCATTGCTAGGTCAAAATTCAAAAGTAAAAATTCAAAAACACTAGTCTAAAAGCTTTTTATAAATACTATAATTCTCATCGTCATAACAAACAAAATGTATTTCCCTGATATTATAGGGGTGCACATCAAGAAATTTCCTTACAGCACTTATAGCAATTTTCGCTGCTTCATTTTTGGGATAACCAAACACTCCGGTGCTGATATTAGGGAAAGCAATGGTACTTATTTCATTTTCCATCGCCAACTTTAAACTATTATAATAAGCATTGTGCAATAGACCTGGTTCATTCTCTTTACCACCATTCCAGATAGGCCCCACGGTATGAATGATATAACTTGCGGGGAGTTTATACCCTTTTGTTATTTTGGCTTCGCCTACCCTACAACCATTTAGTGTTTTACATTCCAACAAGAGCTCATGGCCAGCCGCATGATGAATTGCGCCATCAACACCTCCTCCACCCAACAATGAAGTATTGGCTGCATTTACAATTGCGTCAACATT
>Ga0207082_1105_pt1 | contig 16623 bp, 16 predicted proteins | sample Alteio_BWMinHeat_56_FD_153588 | JGI IMG/M metagenome (GOLD analysis project Ga0207082, IMG submission 153588) | Enriched cells from forest soil in Barre Woods Harvard Forest LTER site, Petersham, Massachusetts, United States -... | ecosystem: Environmental > Terrestrial > Soil > Temperate forest >...
TCCAGTTCTTTGCGCAATTCAAACAGATCGACCTGCATGGTTTGCAGTACGCGCACCGCTAGCCCGTCGCCCTCGCGAATCAGGCCTAACAGCAAATGCTCCGTACCGATAAAATCATTACCCAGCCTTAAAGCTTCCTCCCGGCTATAGGAAATGATCTCTTTTACTTTCGGTGAGAAATTCGAATCCATTTATTCTGTTCCTTTCTTTTGTTATAGTAAAATTATGAAAAAGCGGCTGGTTCCATTATTAGGTTTTCCTATATTAGTATTACCTTGTTGGCCCTGGCTTTACACCTTTCCTATCTCCGCTGCTTCCTTTACACAAGATACAAAGAAAGTTTTGAGCGGAAATCTTATTTTAGCCTTCGAGATAAACTTTTATTACCCTTTTAATGGGGAAACTAAACGCTTATTAATTATGGATTTCAAAATTGATACCAAAACGAATTTTACCCTTATTACGCCGGTCACCAACCATTTAGATGCTAATTTGGCAGCGGCAGTAAGGGAAAAATGGGGAGAATTAAGGCAAAGCGGCAGTCAGAACCTGGTAATCGACCTCCATAACTGCCTTGATACCGATATAGAGGCATTCCCTTTGCTGATCCATTTACAACAGGATTTTTACATGGCCAGTTGCTCATTGGTGTTTACCGGTATCCAGGATGCTGTTTTGAAAGCAATGAAAGATAATGAAGTAGATAGCATACTTAACATTGCTCCTACCATGGATGAGGCAACAGACATTATTAGTATGGAGATAATGGAACGGGACCTTTTGAGTGAAGAGTGAACAACGAAAAGAGAACAGTGAATAGAGAACAATGTACAGAGAACAGTGTACAGTTTACAGAGAACGGGGAACAAGGTCGTATGGCAATTATGATCAACTACAAATGGCTAACGACTAATGACTAACAACTAACGACTAAGTATTGAAACTGACTGTATTAGGAAATAATTCGGCATTACCTGCTTTTGGAAGGCACCCTACGGCACAGGTTGTATCTGTATATGGTGACTTGCTTTTGATAGACTGTGGAGAGAGTACACAAATACAATTACAACGTTTTGGACTGAAATGGCGCAAGATAGAACACATCTTCATCAGCCATATGCATGGCGACCACTATTTTGGATTGCCAGGGCTAATTAATAGCATGAGTTTGCTTGGCAGGGTTGCCCCATTACATCTCTATGGGCCTGCCGAGCTCGAACCAATTATACAACAAATACTTAAAGTAGCCGATACGGTACTTTCTTATCCATTTCATTTTCATGCTTTACCGGAAGATAGCCAGGTACTTGTTGAGGAGGAATATTATAAGGTTACATGCTTCCCGGTAAGCCACCGGATATTTTGCCATGGATTTGTAGTAGAACAAAAATCAAAAGGCCGAAAAATACTGCCTGAAAAATGTCGTGAAAATGAGATACCACTGTATTTCTACGACAGGCTAAAAAAAGGTGAGGATTATGAGACAAAGGATGGCAGGATCATAAAAAATGAATGGGTGACCATTGAAGGACCTGAGGAGAAAAAATATGCTTATTGTGCGGATACTATTTTTACGGATTCCTATTTGCAATATATAAAGGACGCTGATACTATTTATCACGAAGCTACCTACCTGGAGAAAGACGCACAAAAAGCAGCAGATCGTTTTCATACCACTGCAAAGCAGGCCGCTGAAATGGCTAAGATGGCCAATGCCAAACAATTGCTTTTAGGACATTTCTCATCCAAGTACCGTGAGCTGGAACCATTTAAAGAAGAAGCAAGCGAGATATTCCCTAATGTGGTGGTGACCATTGAAGGTACTACATATGATATTTAAACCATCGGTCTATTCTTTTTCTTATTTGGTTTATATTATCTTGTAATAGTTTCAATAATATGTCATGAAAAATATCATCGCTTTATGCTGCCTGCTTTTGGCAACCAATTTGTGTTATGGTCAATTAACATGGTCGAAATATACAGACCCCGATCATAGCTTTTCTATTTTGATGCCTGCAACACCTACTATAACAAGCAGTATTGATACCTCCACTGAGATGACCGATATCGGACATGTATATATTACAGGATTAATAAAAGATAAATACCTCTTCCTGGTAAGTACAGATGATCTAGGTGGCACCAGTAAAATTAATGTAGATGGTATGTTGAAAACCAATCTGACTGCATTTTGTACATCCTCAAAAACGGAATTAATTGGGAGTTCAGATATTATGCTTGGCAATTCGAAAGGGCTACAATTCACCTCTAAAAATGCTGACGGCTTATTTGTTGGCAGGATCTATATTATAAACAGACGACTGGTTTGTTTAGCCTATGTTATAAAAAATGAACCTAAAGCAGATCCTGAACTGGAAAAATTCTTTACTTCTTTTACTGTTCTGAAATAGTTTGGCCTGCACATAAGATTTTCAGGGTTTTAACGTTAAACAAGCATCAATGCTTTGAAATGAAACAGTTGCGACTGCTATTTGTGTTTTGCTTATTGCCTTCTCTTGTTTTTGCACAAGACGAGTTGCAAATAGTAAAACCTGAGGGCTGCTATTGTTCTATACTGATGCCTAATCTGCCAAAACGAACTATAAATACAGATTCAACAGGCGGGGTACAGGCAACGATATCTTTCTGGACCATGTATGGCAATAATAAACTGTATGGACTTGAAATGTGTGTGTATGATGCGGGCTATAATTTTGCTGATACCAAAGAATTGCTGGCACAACGTGATAATTTTTGCACCAGTACCAAGAGCGAAATGCAAAGCACCAGTTTTACAAAACAGGATGGATACTCAGGCATAGATTTTACCAGCAAGGGCGCAACAAACAATTTCTATAGCCGAATACTGATAGTTGATAAAAGAGTTTACATACTTTTTGTAGCACAACCCACAGATGCAACCAAAAGCCCTGATGTGGACAGGTTTTTGAATTCGTTTAATACGCTGAGATAGGGGTTAGTAGTATGTGATTTCTCTGACAATCCTGGCTTGATAATTTCCCTCAAAATACTGAATTTGTTCTACCCAATTACGATATTTGTCATAAGTCAACTTATTAATTTGTTCTATTGTTTCTTTCCCTTTCGGAGTGAGTAGCTTTAGTTCTGTAATATTATTCTTGTTATCGTAAAATATCTTTATGGTATTCATTATTGTCCCATCGGCATAAATTTCAAAACATTCTGCAATCTGATCATTTCTATTATACGTGTATCTTTCAATACGATCAATAGTTGAACTATCAGTATAGTATACTCTTTCAAAACATCTTTCATCAGTCTTGTAGCGGTTTATTTGATAACTAATCAATGTTACTGCGTCAGGATGATATTCTATCTCTTCCGAAAGTTTCTCATTTTTGTATTTACATACAACCAAAGGCTTTTTAATACCTTCTATATTCACGAGAAAAGATTCAGACATCCTTCCCGCATTATTGTAGGTAAAAATGTATTTGTGATCAATTCTGTTGCCTTCATAAAAATCCTTTTCTATTAGCAATTTTTTTTCATTGTAGAGACAATTCACAAAGGAGTAAATATTTTCATGTAATACATGAACTGATTTTGCTAACGTCCCATTTCTGTTAAAGCTATCGACAGTATACTTGACGAATGCAGAATCCTTGATTGTGGCGGTATCAATATTTGAGGAGGTCTTTACTGTCCTGACTTTCCCGTTCAGATTATATCTTTCCCAATCAGTTTTAAGTTGTGCCAAACTGCCAAAAGAAAAAAACAATAAAAGTATAACAAGCAGGTTTTTCATTTCGAGTCTTTTATATATTCCAGTTCATCAATGTATTGAGGCTTCCCATCTGCATACATGATGCGCTTTGTCCAGAGGTCATCTTCATTGTAGGTGTATTCATACCTGATGTACGGTACTCCCAGGTCGTCAGATAGCTGTTTGTCTTCAATTACATTATGGTGTTTATCGTATTTATGAGCCATTACCAATGGGCCTCCCATATTGCTTATCTCGCTGTCAATCTTAACATCGCCAGCCTTGTCGTAAACATAGACAAGCCTGCTGACAACTTTACCACTATCAAGCCACTCCTGTGAAACCAATTTGCCAATATCATTATACCGCTCAATAATTTGGTTGGTTATATTACCCCACACTTGGGTAGACTTACGTTGTACTAAAACACCATTATCGAACCGGTGGTAACTATAAGTGGTATAACATCTGCCACCATAACTGCCGTTCTCCTCTCTAGTCAGCATCGTGTTCATACTATCATAAGTACAGGTGACCCTAAAAAATTCTTTCAGGTAAGTTTCTCTCGGGTTAGCGGAATATGCTTCGGTTTTACTGAACATATAGCCATCTTTGTTGTATAGCACCATACAGGTACCTCTCAGGTTTAGCTTTACTACACTATCTCCATTTTGCGCTGCTGTGTATTCATGTTGTATCACTTCTATAATACCCATGTGTGAAAAATGCTCCGGCACCGCATCATGCCCTGCCATGAGCATCCGCATATTAAACTGTCCAAAACAAGAAAATGAAATGAATAGCAGACAAGTAATGATAGTGCTCTGCATAATTGATAGGTTTAGTACTGTAATTTACTAAATAAAAAATGTCCCGCGCTTTGGTAGCACGGGACATTTATAACTAAAAAAATATTTTTACAGGCCGGTAAGTGTGATACCCACAGAGAATGGGGTTACCGCAGGGCCATAATTTGATTTAAAAACAGGGGTCAGGTTATAAGAACCATACAATGCCATATTACCATAACCTATGCGTGCGGTAGCTGCAAAATCCCAACTGGTGATAAAGCGTTTAGTATCTATCTTGTTTTTTACAACAGTACCACCTACACTATGTACACCTTTTTCGCCTGCGCCCAGCAAAGTACCGATTTGTAAACCTGCTGCTGCTTTAAAACCTTTGTTGCGGTTCTTGTTATTACTGAAATAACGAAGTTCGAAAGGAGCCGAAAGATAGGTAGTGACAAATTTATCTCTTTTATAGCCTACAGTATCAGGTACAAAGCGTGCCTGGTAACCTTTGGCGCTGGTATCAGATAATAACAACAACTGCTGATCGAGGTAAACCACATTTACTTTTACGCCTAAACCGGTAGCAAAGCTGAAATGGCTGGTATTGATCGGGAAATCATAGCATAAAAAGCCACCGAAAGTATAGCCGAAAGATTTCAGGTGCACAGAATCGGGCTTGTTGAGCCATGAATTATAACCGAACTGCAGCATGACAAAGTCACGTGAAGGTTTAGAAATGATCGGAGCAGTATTAGGGAGTCCTTTGTCAGCGTCCTGTGCCTGCAATATGCCCGAAGACATCAAAAGCAGCATTAATACAGTAAGGCGTTTTATCATGTTTTATAATTAGTGCGCAAATATAATGGCTGGGGCACTCAAATTTTGTTAAAAAAGCCAAATAAGCCTTAAATACCTACAATAATGCAAAAAAGCAGGTAGAAACCTGCCTTATAGAATGGATGTATTAAATCGTACACGTTATGAAAATGGAAAAATACAGAACACATATTAACTGAATGTACTATTGGGCTTTAAGTAATGGTTATGGTTGTATTAACGGGCAAACCTTACCGCTTTAAAATAATACTATATTTGTTCGACCACAGCACCATTGCATGTCTTTCGATTCTATACCGTTCATTATACTATTCCTCAGTTTTTTTATCCTGTATTGGGGTGTACTGGGTGGTAAAACAAAAGCACAGAATATACTCATCATTATAACAGGGTATATTTTCTATGGCTGGTGGGACTGGCGCTTCCTTTTTTTACTGGCCTTCAGCACTACTGTTGATTTTTGTGTGGGCTGGTATCTTGGCAAAATAAGTGATGATAGAAAAAGAAAAATACTGTTCATTACAGGTTGTTGCATTAGCCTTGGGGTGCTGGCTTTTTTCAAATACTATAATTTTTTCATTGGCAGTTTTATAACAGCATTGGGAAACATTGGTATACATGCAGATGTAACCATGCTGCATATCATATTGCCGGTAGGTATCAGTTTTTATACTTTTCAGTCGCTCAGCTATACTATAGATATCTATAGGCGGAAAATAACACCCTGCAACAGCTATATAGACTTTCTTGCTTTTGCTTCTTTCTTCCCTCAGTTAGTGGCTGGCCCTATTGAGCGTGCAGAACACCTGCTGCCACAAATGCAAAACAAGCGTGTCTTCATTTATGAAAATGGGATAACAGGTATAAGGCTCATCACCATCGGCCTTTTCAAAAAACTGGTAGTGGCAGATAATTGCGGGTTGATAGTAAATACCATATTCCCGAATTATAATAATGTAAGTGCTGTTGGTCTGATCATTGGCGCTGTCCTTTTTGCCTTCCAGATCTATGGCGATTTCAGCGGTTATTCTGATATAGCCCGTGGGTTGGGTAAACTATTGGGCTTCGATATTATTGTCAATTTCAGAACACCTTATTTTGCAAAGAATATCCGCGATTTCTGGCGGCGTTGGCATATATCGCTCACCAGCTGGTTTCGTGATTATATTTATTTTGGTTTAGGTGGTTCTAAGCAAGGTAAATGGAAGATGCTACGAAATACCTTTATTGTGTTTCTTATCAGCGGTCTGTGGCATGGTGCAAATTGGACCTTTGTTATCTGGGGTGTTATTCATTTTCTTTTCTTTATCCCGTCTATATTAGTTGGCAAAAAAGATAAGCTGACAACTGAACATAGTATACCACATTATTTAAGCGGCATACTATCATCGTTCTTCACTTTTGTGTTGGTTTGCATAGCCTGGGTATTTTTCCGGTCGCCGGATATACATACCGCTTTTATGTATTTGCGGGATATCGTTATTAAACACGATACCTCTTTTAGTTTTCTAATAACCAATACTTACTGGCTGGCATTCTTGATTGCATTGTTTAGTATTGCACAGCTTATTATAATAGATTACTACGAATACAAAATGAAACTATTGCCAGCTATTGCCTATTTTATACTTGTACTCAATATTGTGTTTTTAGGTAATTACAGAAATCCTTTACAATTCATCTATTTCCAGTTCTGATCTTGAAACGCTTTCTACAACATATCATCCTTAGGGGTATTATAGTACTGGCAGTACTGGAGTTAATATCTTTCACTTTGGTAGGAATTTTAAAGAAAAGTCATTTCTATAAATGTTTCACTATTCATGCTGATAGTAAAGTAAAATATGCACGGCTTATCGTGCTTGGCTCCAGCAGGGCATTGACAGGGATTGATACAAAAACACTTGGAGATAGTTTACATCTCAAAGCGTACAATCTTGCCATGGACGATACCAAGCTATCTCTCCATAAAGTTTTGCTTGAAGAGCTTTTGAAAGAAGGAAGCCGACCTAAGATACTCATCCTTGCATATGACAATATGAGTGACAGCTCAGAAATGTCTTCCAATGACTGGCGTATGTTACCACTCATTCATAGTAGCCAATTCGTATCAGACTATATGAAACAATACCACGGTATGATCGAAACCAATGCTTATAAATATTTCCCATTCCTGTACTTCGGGAAATATAATACGGAGCTATTTTTCCCAGCATTCACAGCACTTATAAAACCAACATATACCTATAGGGCAAATGCCATTGGCGATTATCAATATCCTGAAACAATAAAAATTGATAGCGCAGCTTTTAATTTCTTGCAAAAGAATACAAGAACGGTACAGTTATCATGGAATAATCCGGACCTGCTAGCCATAGAAAAGCTATGTGTAGCCTATAACATACAACTGATACTATACCTGGCACCTGTTGCAGGGCAAGAAAGGGAAATATCCGGTAAAGACCTATTTGTGATAAATGCTTCTTCTATACTTTCTGCTCAGCCTCAATGTTTTGCAGATAGTATACATGTTAATACAATTGGCAGAGCTGCTGCCACGCGGTTTCTGATAGACCAATTGCGGTTGGGCAAGCAATAATTACCTAATTTTATAAATGTGAAATGATTTTAACAAAATGATATAAATCCAAATAAGCACTGATTGCGTTTATATATCTAAACCAATAAGATCATGAGATTTTTAAGCATTATATCTGTCATCAGCGTAACCATGTTATTTGCATATTGCACCAACGCACAAAAAAATACAAATATGGACAATAGCCATTCAGACAACCCACATTATTCACGCACAGATACTGCCCACCTGCACGTACCTGATGCAGAATGGAAAAAGATATTACCCGGCGAGATGTACGACGTGGCACGCGAAAAAGCTACGGAACGCTCCTTCACTGGCAAGTACTGGAACACCGATGAAAAAGGAACTTATTATTGTGCCGTATGTGGTAATCCATTATTCAAATCAACAGCAAAATTTGCCAGCAGTTGCGGATGGCCCAGCTTTTATGAAACATTAAAGCCAAATAGTGTTCGTTATGAGCATGACAACTCATACGGTATGCAACGTACAGAAGTACTATGCGGTCGTTGTGACTCTCACCTGGGACATATATTTGATGATGGTCCTGCACCAACGGGCAAACGTTTCTGCATGAACTCCATAGTACTGGAATTTGAACCGGATAAGAAATAGTATTACCTTATTTTGTGGTTCAATTGAGTAAAAAGAAATGACCAAGAAAGAACGCTACGCATTTATCATAGACTGGTTTCAGAAAAACATGCCTGATGCAGAAACAGAACTGCATTATACCGACCCTTATGAATTGCTGGTAGCAGTGATACTCTCGGCACAATGCACAGATAAGCGGGTGAATATGGTAACACCAGACCTGTTCAAAAAATTCCCGACACCCTAAAAGCTTGCCAAAGCTGAGTTTGATGATGTGGAACCTTTGGTACGCAGTATCAGCTTTGCCAATAACAAAACCAGACATTTGATAGGTATGGCAAAAATGCTGGTAGAGAAATATCATAGTGAAGTGCCGGGCACTGTAGATGAATTGGTAGAGCTGCCGGGAGTTGGTAGAAAAACAGCTAACGTTATCACATCTGTTATCTTCGAGCAACCCAATATGGCTGTTGACACGCATGTATTTCGTGTATCAGCAAGGATCGGATTGACAACCAATGCTAAAAATGTGTTGCAAGCAGAGCAACAGCTAATAGCCAACATTCCCAAAGAACTAATTCATAAAGCCCACCACTGGCTAATACTGCATGGACGGTATACTTGTGTGGCCAGACGTCCTAAATGCGAAACATGCGGGATAAGACCCGCATGTAAATTCTATAAAACAGATATGAAATATATTGTTGAGAAAGCCTAATGAGCCATTGGCGGCATTTGTTGTTGTGGTGCGCCATTATCCCAGGTAGGTTTATAGCTCTGCTGATATTCTTCAAATTTCTTGGTCTTGTACAAATCGCTACCCAGGTAGGTCAGTATCAGTTCCATCTCTCCAACAGGGTGAAAACCCGGAATAGCTTGTCTTGTCTGGTAGTGCTCATCCATGAAAATAGAAGTAGGATATGATAACTGGCTATTCATTAATTCTACAGCCAGTTGATTGGTCTTTGTTTGCGCTTCGATCTTATACATTTTACCGATGAACATGATATTATCATCCTTTTCTGCATTGAACTTTACAGCATAAAATTTAGTGTTCAGGTATTTTACTACTCCCGGATTTTTGTAAGTGGTCGCATCCATTCTTTTGCACCAACCACACCAGTCGGTATATACATCTACCCATACTTTACGTGGTTCTTTTTTCATTGCTACCTGCAGCTCATCCCAGTTCATCCAATGTATCTCATTATCATTTACTACAGCTTTTGTTGTTGCAGCAGGTTTCTTCTTTTTATTATCACCAGCAAACAATATATATGGGCTTATGATTGCTATTAAAACTATTAATACTCGTTTCATTTAGATTCAATTTTTGGAACAGCGAATTTACGATTATTCCATGTAGCTTTGTTAGTACATTTAATAGAAAATAAATATATACGAATGAAGATAGTGGTTGCAGTTACAGGTGCCAGCGGTTCTATATATGCCAAAGTACTACTTGAAAAATTGGAGGAACTAAAAGACCAGGTAGATGAAGTGAGCATAGTTTGGAGCGATAACGCCCTAACCGTTTGGCAACATGAACTGGGCAATAAGGACTACGAAAAATATAATTTCCGTAGCTGGGACAAAAACGACTTTATGGCTCCCTTTGCATCCGGTAGCTCTTCGTATGAGGCACTCATTATTTGCCCGTGCAGCATGGGTACCCTCGGTCGCATAGCAAATGGCATCAGTAATGACCTGGTAACGCGTGCCGCCGATGTAATGCTGAAAGAACGAAGAAAACTGATCTGTGTGGTTAGAGAGACCCCTTACAATCTCATACACCTTAAAAATATGACATCTGTAACCGAGGCGGGTGGTATCATATGCCCGGCCACCCCATCTTTTTACAGCATTCCTAAAACACCGGAAGAAACTGCATATACTGTGATACAAAGAGTATTACAGCTTGCAGGCTTAAAAGCCGGTGGCTATAAATGGGGTGAGAACTAAATTTCGTATTTTCAAATTCAGCATTAAGCACTTGTATGACATATTCTAAATCGATTGACAGGCTTAGAAAAATAATGGATGAGCTAAGGGAGCAATGCCCCTGGGATAAAAAGCAAACCATACAAACTCTCAGACAGCAAACACTGGAAGAGGTATATGAACTAACAGATGCTATTACACAAGAAAACTGGCAATCCATAAAAGAAGAATTAGGCGATATGCTGCTGCATCTAGTATTCTATAGCAGGATAGCTTCTGAAAAAGGCGAGTTTAGTTTTGATGATGTGATAGAAACAGTTTGCAATAAACTTGTTGCACGCCACCCGCATATATACGCGCATGTACAGGTGAATGACGAAGAGCAGGTAAAACAAAACTGGGAGAAGCTAAAGCTGAAAGAAGGTAAAACCTCTGTATTAAGCGGTTTGCCTCCCGGATTACCAGCCTTGATGAAAGCACTGAGGCTGCAAGGTAAAGCAAAACAAGTAGGTTTTGAATGGGACCACACCGCACAGGTAAAAGAAAAAGTAGAGGAAGAACTTGGCGAATTGTATGAAGCTGTTGAATTGGGAGAACAGGAAAAGATAGAAGACGAAATGGGAGATGTGTTATTCGCACTTATCAACTATGCGCGTTTTGTAAATGTAGATCCTGAAAATGCGCTGGAAAGAACAAACATCAAATTCATAAGGCGTTTTCAACAAATGGAAGCTATGGCACAAGACGAAGGAAAAGCCCTCCACGACATGACATTGATGGAAATGGATGCCTTATGGAATAAAGCAAAAAAACAAGAGCGAATATAACAGTACATGTTCAGGCGATATCCATACCGTGGATGGTTACTACTCAGCATAGTCTTCTGGGTAATAGCTGCTTATTTTCATTATTCCCATATACGGCTATTGAAACCAGCACAAATGGTGCAAACCATTTCTGATGATCTGCAAAAGCGGGAACATGCAGTTAATGATCTAAAGATCGACAAAAACATTATAAAGAAAATATTTTCAGACTCTTTGAATAATGATGATGTTACCCGCCTGCAGAAACTTCCATTTTATATTTATGCTTACGATAAAGACACATTGGTATATTGGAACAGCAATAACGCCATTGCCGATTTCTCTAAAGTAACAGATGAGCATACAGTTGTACTCAAAAGTACCGGTGGCATTTTTGGTGTATCCAGCATCAGGCTGCCACAGAAAGATAGCACCAAAAGAATGTATGCTATCATACCGATGCTTATCACTTATCCGGTTGAAAACGATCATCTAAGATCTCATTTTATTTCTGCCGACTATATACCTGCCAATTCAAAAATATCCATAGGCGATTCTGTTGAGCAAAACGGATACCCTGTAAAAAGCATTTATGGTAAGACCTTATTCAAAATACAGTTCCATACATCAGATATCTTAAACAAAGGACCTGACACTTTAAATCTCTGGCTAATTATTCTGGCAGCATTTACAACATTATCATGGCTGCAATTACTTATCATTAATTTATCTAAAGAACGATCTCCATTATACGGCCTAAGTGCTACACTTATTGTTATTGCTATACTACTTATTTGCCGTTATTGTCTTGGCTTACCTTTTGGAATCGACAACCTTGCTATATTCTCTCCACGATTATATGCATCTAATCCATACCTCTCTTCGCTCGGTAATTTGCTTATCAATACCGTAGCGCTATTATGGATCATCGTATTTATCATCAGGCATACGCCTTATAGAACTGCTTTTTCAGAACCGAGTTCTACCTTTTCTAAATGGCTTATCTCTGTGCTCCTTTGCATTTTACTTGTAGGTTATGCACTTGGATACGTATGGATAGTACGAGGCCTGGTACTTGATTCAAATATCCCTTTAGATGTAAGCCATTTTTTCACTATCACTATATATACGGTACTTGGTCTTTTTTCAATAGCTATTATCACAGCGGTTTCCTGTCTTGTTTTTTATCTTATCAATACATGGTTAAATAACTGTTTGTCTACGCGATTTTTAAAATATATTTTAATAGGTATTATTGGCACATTATACTTACTCATCTTTTATGCTTATATCAACCAGTACCAGGACTTTTATTATGTATTAGTAGCCTGGGTGATACTGTTTATTTGGTTACTGGATCTAAAATATCTGAAATTAACATCGGACCTGTTTGCGCCCCATATGATATTTTGGGCAATTTTTATTTGTGCGTTTTGCACATTTATACTCCAGTATTTCAACCACATAAAAGAAAGCGATGCCCGGAGAAGCTTTGCTGAACACCGGATAACTGAACGTGATTATGTGACTGAATTTGCTTTTAATAATATTGGTCAGAACATAGAAAAGGATACCATCATAACTTCTTTTATACAAAAGCCAACCACTGCCGGCAGAAAAACACTGAATGAACATATAGAAGCTGCTTACCTGAATGGTCAACTGAATAAATATGAAGCGAGGGTGTATATTTTTGATGCTACCCACCGACCAATGTTCAACAGGGATACTACAAGCTATTTGGCGCTTGTCACAAAGCTTATGGAATACAAGCCTTCTGACGGAAGCCAATTGTTTTATAAACAAAACAACATCAATCAGCTCAGCTATATTTCAAGTATCGATATTGCGGTAGATAGCATTAATAAAAAGATCGGTTATTTGTTCATTACACTCGATCAGAAACATGAATTTGGTCAAACTGTTTATCCTGAGTTGTTACAACCATTAAGTCTTAAACCCAACCCTAACGAGAAAGAATATGCCTATGCCATCTATTCAAATGGCAAGTTAGTATCACATACTAATGACTATGCTTTCCCGGTATACCTTAAAAACAAACTGCCACAAAATCAGAAATATGCTTATTACAACAAAAGCGATGCTTCTGAATTATGGTACAATAATGGTGATAACATCACTGTAATAGCTGTGCATTTTCACGATGCATTGATCGAGAATATCACGCTTTTTTCTTACCTCTTTGTTATAGAGATACTGATCTCGGTATTTGTGATCGGTTATCAATTTTACTTATCTTATTTTCTCCGGGAACCTGTACCAGCAGGTTTTTCATCCCTTACCCTCAGAAGACGCATCCATTTATTCATGTTGGCCACTGCATTTTTCTCTTTTATTGTATTAGGTCTTGTTACTATTATATTCTTCCACGACAGGTATAATAATTCTAATAAAGAAAAGTTGCAATCAGCTATGGGTACTATCGAAGAATCAATAGATATCTATCTGAAGAATTTAAATCAAAACATGAATGAGAATGAGTTTATTGCTGTGTGCCATGCCAGTAAATTTAAAGATTTCATTTCCAATCTTGCTGCTGAAGAAAAGATCGACATCAATATATTTGATGTAAATGGTGTTATGCAGGTTACTTCGCAAGAAGATATCTATGACAAAGGATTACTTGCACGTGTCATCAGGCCTGATGCCTATTATAACATTAATAAACAAGGCAGGTCTTTGCTGATACAGAACGAACAGATCGGTAGCCTTTCCTATTTATCATGTTATGTTCCGCTGCACGATGACTATGGCACTACCTATGGTTATATTAACGTACCCTTCTTTGCATCTCAAACAGAGTTAAATATCCAGATATCCAATATCGTTGTTTCACTCATTAATATCTATGCCTTTATATTCCTGCTGTCCAGTTTGCTTACCGGTTTAATTACAAGATGGATAACCCGCACACTAAATATTGTTATTCGTCAGTTTGAGAGGTTGAACCTGCGCCGCAACGAACGTATCAAATGGCCTTATGATGACGAGATAGGGAAGCTGGTTGAAGAGTATAATAAGATGGTGAACAAATTGGAAGAAAACGCAGCCTTGCTGGCGCAAAGTGAACGTGAAAGTGCCTGGAGAGAAATGGCAAGGCAAGTAGCACATGAAATAAAGAACCCGCTTACACCTATGAAACTGAATATTCAATACTTGCAACAGGCATTGAAAAATGATCAGCCTAATGTACAGGAACTTGCAGCCAGGGTCTCGGATTCTTTGATAGAGCAGATAGACAACCTCTCTTATATCGCATCTGAGTTTTCCAATTTTGCAAAAATGCCTGAAGCAAAACCGGAACAAATAGATCTGGATAACCTACTTGATACTGCAGTAGAATTATACCAAAACATACCAGACATAAAGGTATCGATCACAAAACATCCTGAACCTTTGTATGTATATGCAGATAAAAGCCAGCTATTGCGTGTATTGAATAATTTGCTTGAAAATGCCAAACAAGCCATACCGGCAAACAAGCAAGGCCATATTGAAGTTGCCCTAATTAAAAAACATGACTATGCCTGGATAACCGTTACCGATAACGGCTCCGGTATTGAGCAGGATAAACAGGGAAGAATATTCCAACCTTATTTTACAACCAAAACATCAGGTACAGGGCTGGGTTTGGCCATGACCAAAAAAATAATAGAGTTCTGGAAAGGTGTTATCTGGTTTGATACAGAAGTGGACAAAGGAACTACCTTCTATATTCAACTACCTCTATTTAAAGAAAAAGAATAATTAGCTTGTATTGATATATAAAAAGACGCCCCACTACAAGTGGGGCGTCTTTTTATATAGTTACCAATTATTTAATGATGTGGTTTTGCTGGAGTTTTCATACCAGCGGGTGCTGGTCTTTGAGTCTTTGTTTGTTTACGCAGATCAGCTATTTGTTTCAACAGACCATTATTAGGATCAATAGCTTTGATCTTATCCATATACTCATCCATTCCTTTATTATCATCTTTCTGATAATAATATAGAAGCAAGTATTGGTAAGCCTGCATCTGGTCATTTGGTTTTTTCTTACCAGATGTATCAGCAAGCCATTTTGTGTAATAAGGAACTGCATCGCCACCTTTAGCTTCACTATCTACAGCTGCATATATACGTCCTTCCCAATAAATAGCAGATGCTTCATTAGGATATTTTGCTTCAAAAGCTTTCCCTGCTGTTTTAGCATTATCATATTCTTTTGCATAGTACAGCATCACAGTCCACCAGAAATAATCTATCGGTTGTGTTTCAGGATTAATTGTTACCAATTTACCATACCATTCAGCAGAGTGTCTGTAATCTTTCACTCTTTTAAAAGTATCTGCTATCTGGCGTGAAATATCTGTACGGCCAATAGTAGTATCTATAGTAATAGATTTGTTGAAGTAATAATTAGCAGAATCAGTTAGTCCGTTCATCATCATGATGCGGCCATAGTATAAATAATCAAGGGGCTTCAAACGTCTGGCGTCTTGCTTAGCAAAGTATAGTCTTACATTGATCATGGCATTCAATCCATCTCCTGCTTCCATCTGGCAATATGCAATGGCGCCATATAGGTTTGCGTCTTTAGCACCTTCAGATATCAACTGGTTGATCTCATTGATCGCTTCAGGGCAATGGTGAGCCAGGTGATCTGTAATAGCATGCTGCACACGATCCTTCATACTTTTATCAGACAGCTCAAGATATTTATCGGCATATTTCTTAGCACTATCATAATTACCAGACCATGAGTAAGCATTAGCCAGATCTCTGTAAGGTACAGGGTTAGCAGGGTCTGCTTCTGTTGCCTTTCTGAAAGCAACCAATGCTTTGTCATAGGTCTTAGCAGCATACCATAGTTCACCTATCTCTGTCCACGCAAAGGTGTTTTTATTATCCTTGTCCGTTACATGTTCATAATTATTCATGGCATCGCCACCACCACCAGGTACTTTTTCAAAAGCATCACCCAATCCTATACGCATTTCAGCGTCATCTTTTATTTCAATTGCTTTCTTATACCATGCTATTGCCTGCATATAGTCACCACCTTCAGAATAAGTGATCGCGTCAGCAGCATATTTATAGTTTTCCCAATCTTTCTTTTTTGCTTTGTTGGCTATAGCAGTAGCTAGTTGGTTGCCTGTTGCAACATCACCCTTTGCAAATGCTACACGAGCGAGGCCAGACTGGTTGGCTATATCTTCAGCATATTTGGCAAATATTGTTTTTGCAGATTCTGCATCACCATTTGCCAATACACACAAGCCATAATAATAGTTTGCC
>Ga0207082_1107_pt1 | contig 16587 bp, 15 predicted proteins | sample Alteio_BWMinHeat_56_FD_153588 | JGI IMG/M metagenome (GOLD analysis project Ga0207082, IMG submission 153588) | Enriched cells from forest soil in Barre Woods Harvard Forest LTER site, Petersham, Massachusetts, United States -... | ecosystem: Environmental > Terrestrial > Soil > Temperate forest >...
TTTAACTCATCACAAAGATGATAAATAAGCTCGGCTTCCAGTATAAGATTTTCTTCTTTTGATAGATGATGAGAATTGACTCCAATCATGCAACACAATAATTCCATAGCCGGCATAATGATTAACACTCCTTGATAATTACCCATAATATATTTTTATGCTGTTTATTCCCTAGCCATATCCTTGTATTCACCTCCCAGCTAATCAGTGTATAGCGGTTAAAAAATCGAAATCATCTGCAATGAAGATGTATATCAGAACATTGAATTTTAATTTTTTGTAGCTGATAATCGTCTAATTTTTTTAGCTTTTTATTTTATATATAAAAATTATACCGCAAATTTGTCGGTATAATTTTTATACTAATGCAGTGTATGATTCTCGAATGAAACCATGCAAAATCTCAGGGATGGCGTTCACTTTTTTTTCCTATCCCATAATAAGCCTGGTAATAATCGGCAAGCGTATCCCTTCTTTGCAACATATTTATCTGCTGTACGATAGGGCAATGATAACAGTTATGTTGGTAAACTTGATTGAAATCATATTCAAAGATCCACACTTTTTTACCATTGAGTGGATCATAATACGTGGTAAAATCATCCAATTGCACAGGATTTGATGAGTATGAATATAGTTTAAATCCTGGATTATTTCCAAATATAGGGCTAATTGATGGTATACCCATCACGGGGATTTCATTTGAATTAAACGTTTCTATCTGCAACCAATCTGAATGTAGATGACCTACAAACACGCCTGCAATCTCTGGAGAAAATTGTTGTAACTCGACCTGAAATTGCTTTGTATATTGTGATTTCCATAATTCAATCAGTCTAAATAATCGTATGCGAAAAGTCATATACACATCTATGCCATCGGGAATATGCATGGCAATAAAAACTTTTTGTTTATTATCCTTTGCTATTTGCAGTTGTTCATGTAACCATTTTAATTGTTTTGCAGCGACTTCATCAATAACTTGACCGTTTGCTTTGTTTGAAAATAAATTAGTATTAATCACAATAAGCCGTAGATTATATTGACTTGGCAGCGTGATAGCGTAATAACCAGAAAATGAGAACTGAGATTGCATTGCTACACGATTAAATTTATTTTTAATTAAGCTTGACCATAATTTTGCAGTGTCTTGAAAAAATTGTCCTCCTGGGTTAGTGACATAATCGTCTTGATACGAGTCATTGTTTCCAACCACTGAATAAACATCGATAGAGGGAAATGCATGTGCCAATTGGTGAGTAATGAATTCCATGGTTTTACGCACAAACGATTGATATCCAGCCATTCTTTCATCAGTGGAATATTTTTTATAGCTAGATCGGAATTCATGCCCCAAAAAATCACCCAAGACAAGGACAAATTGCGCCTGGTTCACAGCAGCTGCTTTCTGTGAAGCAATCATGGCAGAGTTTAATAACATGTTATTCGTATCAAGTTTGTACTGTGGAGGGGACGTATCATATTCAGAAAGAATCGTTGCCCACTGATTGGATGAGGTACTTCGCAATTTTTCAATCAATGGACAAGGCTTAGCATGGCAACTGAGAAAAGGATCAAAATGAATATCCGCAAGCGTAAGAAAATGTATAAATTCAGTCTGCTGGTGTTGTATTGAAGTCGATACCGATGCAAACGTTTTGGAGAAAATTGCGATAGCAGAAATAAGTAGCCATAGAACAATACCAGCATAACGTATCATATTCCTTTCTCTACCTTGAAATTAAAATAGGTGGTTGGATAGGGTTCATCTTTCAATGTGAAATGCCACCATTCATAAGCATAAGGCTCAAATCCATTGTTTATCATCAGCTGACGCAAGAACATTCGGTGTTCATAGGCAAGCTTATTAATAGTGCGATTCGTCCCATGTGAAAGCGCGTCCATACAATCAAATCCCGTACCCATATCTATACTGTTATCTTGATAGCGCTGATGGTAAGGTGCAATACATGAAATTAAATGCTGCCCTCTACGATAGCTCGCCTGATTCGGTGCAGGATAGGGTACAATTGTTAAATCTATTGTACTACCACGGCTATGCCCAGACTTTTCAGCAACATATCCTAGATTAAATACATCCGCTTTATTAACGCGCGGATAAAATTCCGGTTTCATTTCTTGATGCGCAGAATCGTGGCTCCAAACAATAAAATCAGCAACCGCCATCGTTGGACGATAACAATCATACACTTTGAGCGATAACGAAGATTTTTGCAGCTCTTTTTGCACTAAAGACAATGCCTGAGCCGCCTGCTTAGTCAAGATACATTCATGCGCCTCATATCCTTTAACAGGACGGCCGATAAAATTATGTAACCCCGCATATCGGATATCTTGCAATATACCCATGTCTACTTGGTGTAGGTAGACAAATCCAGATGGAAGCGCGTATGCAAATTCAATCAAGATAAAGAAAAATAATAGTGAAAGTAATAGGGCGTGAATAATTCGCACAATATACTCCCTGCTTACGCGATACCCTATTCTTTCGACATATCACGTATATATGGTTAATGATGCGATACAGCTTCCGCTAATTCTGAGCACAACTTCGCATTATTACATTTCGTTGCGACATCTCCCAGCGAAATGACACCTGTCATGCGTTTATCCTTGTTTAACACAATAAGGCGTCGGACCTGTAGTTTTTCCATTTGTTGTATGACTTTCTCTACAGGATCACTCTCCCAACAATAATATACTCCATCGTGCATTGCTTCCTTAACTGTTATCGTATTAGGATCCCACCCCTCAGCAACTGCTTTTATTGCAATATCACGATCAGTTAGCACGCCTAACAAACGATCATTCTCTCCTATAGGAATAAATCCATAATCATGAGCGCGCATTTGATCAGCCGCTTGCTTTAATGTCGCAGTGGGAGGAAGAAACTCAGGTTTATTTGACATCAGTTCTTTTGCTAACATACACACCTCCTTAATTATTATTTTTTATCAATTATTGGTATCTTCTCAAATTTACCGTGTAACGTGTCATTCTAAGCTTCGCGAAGAATCTCAACGGATTGATAAAAAGCGAGATCCTTCACTGCGTTCAGGATGACAAGCGTTTTTACCCGGTAAATTTGAGAAAATACAATTATTGTTTGCATTTTTTGTTCACATTCCATTCTAATGAGTAAAGCTTATACTAACTATAACATAGCATGTGGGAATTTTTCTTATGATGCTATGAGCTAATTTGTAATTCATTGAATTTTCAAACAATCAAATCAATCACATTTTTTTCCGCTATACTGTTATTTATGCATATATCATCTATGTATAACATTAATCAGCAGGCAGCAAGATGAAAGCCCATATAAAAAGTGTGCTGTGTTTGATTTTGCTTTCTATTTCTATGTTTGCATTCGCAGAAAGTAATTACCAAAAACCTAGTGACACTGTCTTGAAACAACGACTTACACCCATGCAATATAACGTTACTCAAGAACAAGGCACTGAACCCGCTTTTAACAATGCTTACTGGAATAATGAAAGCCCTGGGATCTATGTTGATATTCTGACTGGCGAGCCACTGTTTAGCTCTACCGTTAAATATGATTCCCATACGGGTTGGCCAAGTTTTACTAAAACATTGGCGCCTGAGAATATTATCACTAAACCCGATCACACCTTATTTATGGAACGAACAGAAGTATTATCAAAACAGGGGCAATCACACTTAGGCCATGTATTTGATGATGGACCACCACCGACTTACAAACGCTATTGCATAAATTCGGCCGCTCTTGAATTTATACCTGTTAACAATTTGCAACAGCGTGGCTATGGCCAATATCTACCTCTATTTAAACAAAAGCCGAGCACACAATAACAACCATACCTAATTAGCAACCTGATCAGCCTCATTAATCCAAAACTTTGTCGCACCTGCTACTGCAGCAGGAATGGTAAAGCAATTAACAAGAGGAATCATTGAACATACTAATACGCCCACACCAAAACCGAGCGACACGGAACGACGTTGATTTAACCATTCCCGTACATCACGCATGGGAATACGATGATTATCGGTAGGATAGTCGATATAGGTTAGAGTCATAAACCAAGCATGAAATAAAAATGATATTACCGCTGCTACCGCCTGAACGATTGGGATAAAAAATAGAATGAAAATCAACAAAGCACGCGGTATGTAGTATCCAATGATAGCGATCTGTCGGCCCATAATTCGAGGTATATCCTTGATATTATCTAGTAAGCTGCGTTCTTCTGGAATGTTCCCAGTGAGATAAAGCTCCACTTTTTCTGCAAGAAAACTATTAAAGGGAGCGGCGATCAAATTAGCCACTATGACAAATGTGTAAATAATGATGATAAAAAAACTGGTAAAAAATACGATCCAAAGAATTGCACTCAACCAATGCAACCATGCGGGTAAGAAGCTAGAAAACCATACGTTAAATTCGTTAACAAAATAACGCAGCAAAAAAAACAAACCGATAAATAATACTATGTTAATTAGCAGTGGAATAATGACAAAACGCCTCAAACCAGGTTTGGCAATTAAGCCAAACCCATCGATAAGATAATGGATTCCAAAAATAGGGCTATTCATTAAAAATAACTATACCATGCTTACTCATAACAACAACTATGGCCTTACGAAATTTCAGATCGATATCGCCAAAATCTAGGCAGAAAAATACAACACACACCAACCCCAACAACGCATAAAACACCACCCGATACGATAGATGCAGTGATACCAAATGCAGCAGCAACCAAACCAGCTTCAGTATCACCTAATCGTGGGCCGCTCAAATAGCTAATCATTTCAATTCCTGCCAAGCGTCCGCGGAATTCGTTTGGTATTGTTTCATTCCACATAGTCATACGGAAAATCCCGCTAATTCCATCAAATGCACCTGCAAGAGTAAGAAAAAACATAGCTACCCAAAAATGCGGGGCTATACCAAAGAAAATAATCGAGACACCCCATAATGTCGCTGCAATAGCAATAGCTTGACCATGGCGTTTGACACGTTTAGTCCAACCACTACAAAATGAAATGATCAAAGCCCCCACTGCAGGCGCTGAGTAAAGTATTCCTAACACCTTTGCCCCACCAAAAGACATGGCTATAGCAGGAAACAGTGCAGTCGGCATACCAAAAATCATGGCGATAAAATCGACAACATACGTGCCGATTAATTCTTGACGCGAAAATGCATAACGAAAACCTTGTTTTAAGGATGTCAATGTGGAATCATCACGAACGTGTTGCGGTTTAGGAATATTTGTCATCAACATTAACGCTGTTAATGAAATAATAAAGCTTGCTACATCTACTAAATAAGTAGTTATAAGACCAAATCTTGCGATGAGTAATCCACCTATTGCAGGACCGCCAATCATGGCAACACTTCCCTTCAATGTCGCGAGTGTACTGACAGTAGATAGATCTTTTTTGAGAACAATCTGCTGGACAATACTCTCTAATGCCGGGCGATGTAATCCATTGAATGCGGACATGAACGATGACACCACAAACAAAACCCAAAGATGCGGGACCGCTAAGCACGCATTCAATGCCAGTAATAAACTGCCAAACGCGAGAACAAATTCGGCGACTAACAACAACATCCGCCTGTGGTAGCGATCAGCAAATACTCCTCCTATCAAAGCAGTGACCAGTAAAGGTAGCAACTGAACCAAGCTCAATAAACCTACCATTAGCGTTGAATGTGTTTCGGTATAAATTTGATATGGCAATGCCACACCCGTAATCATAGTGCCTACAAACGAGACAAATTGCCCCGTGTACAAAAATGCGAAGTTACGATTACGGCGAAAAAGTGAAAAATTGACTAAATAGCTCATGAGAAACTGCCTATGCAAGGCCGATCGAATATATTGGTTTTATCGGTCAATGTAAACTCGATAATCAAGTTTTTCATCGAGCGCCCGTAAAACGGGAGGGATGCCTTTTTACGGCAGGCCGCTCTTTTGTCGTCTACCCAGTCTCAGGTAGATGAATAAAGCACTGATCAGGATAACCACCGCAACAAGAATGAGTGAGGTGAAGCTAAATTGTTCAGTCAGGTATATAAAGAATACTGAATTGGCATAGCTTTTGTAAATCAAGGTAGCTATCGTCAGTGATACGACATAGAGGAAAAGTGGTCGAATTAATCGAGCTCCTCTCGTTATAGCAAGATGGGCCCCTAGGCGACCACCAACAATCTGACCCACTGCCATGCACAATGCATAGCGATAATCAATGTTACCGCCTAGTGCAAAGCAAATCGTCGCAACAAAACTACTGTTTAAATTAAAAACCTTTGTATAAGCGGTTGCTTTTATTAAATTATAACCTAGAAAAAAAGTCAGCGCGAACACCCACAACGAGCCTGTTCCGGGACCAAAAAATCCATCATAAAATGCAAGAGCAAATCCAAAAAGAAGATAAAACCAAAACTCGCTTATCTTAGGTTTCTCATCATTGTGACCAAGTTTTGGGAAGCATACGGTGTAAATCAAAATGATAAACAATAACACGGGGATAATGTCACGTAACATGCCACTGCTAACCACTTGCGCCAATACCGCACCCAAGATTGACCCCACCAATCCAAAGATGACACCGTGATAAATTTTCTTAATAGATATTAAACCATGCCGATAATAGTTGAACGTCGCAACCAATGTACCAATGGTCCCTTGCAGTTTATTCGTGCCGAATGCAAGGTGAGGAGGCATGCCAATACTCAGCAAGATAGGTAGACTGATTAATCCACCCCCACCCGCAATAGCATCAACAGTGCCCGCAAACAGCCCAGTGGCAAATAAGAGAGGTAACAACATAATGTACGTGCTTGGCATATTTATATACGAATAATGTTCTCATTATAACAACATGTCATACCATTCAGATAGCCATTACATGCTAGTCAGGATATTTTATGAGAAGAGATTAAGCGCTCCCCGTTCTCGTGCTGAGGCTCCCCGTTCTCATGAAATATCTGGGCTAAATGCCAATAAATCGTTGTATAATGCGATTATCTCATTACTATCGCTCTTTTTTTCAACATATTTTAAATCTGGACAACCACTTAGCATGATCTTACGTGCCTCCACATATTGAGTATTGAAGTAATGCGTTATCATTAAATCTTCAACACGTTGCTTTGCCACAGGATCCAGTACTAACTCATATAATAAAACTAGGCTTTCAGCTTCTAGTACTTCATCACCTATTTTGCTAGAAGCTTCAAGACAGTAATAAACCAATGTGATCGTTTTATCTTTGCCGTTCAAAGCCAGCATTATTTGTGCAGTATGAAGTAAAAAAATAATATCGTTACTATTCACATGTTGAGAATTGATTATGTTTAGTGATAATTGGTAGAGATAATCGAGATCATGGAAATTGTTACCGTTAGAATCAGACATTATTATTTGCAACTCACAGAATCGCAAAAGAAGTATACGTTCAACGATGGGGTCAGGATTTAATTTTTTATATGTAAGTAGGTCTACTGCTTTCTTGATATTACCCAAATTTGCATAAGCAACGGCAGATGCTTCTTGACAAAATAGCATAGAGGAATTAATCACGTTGCATTGCCTCTTTTCGACGAACTGGATCAATTCAATATATTGCTTGGTATACAGGTATAAATTAATTCGCTCTAATACACTCTGGGCCATGATCGTTTGATTCATGTCAACATCTTGATTAATAGCTGTATATAATATTTTTGTCAGTTGCGTATTATCATTTAGTGTCACTTCCTTTTTTTTCTCTGGAATTAATATGTTTAGTTTATCAAACGCATCATAAATACTTCCCTCTAAGCGATCAATTCGAACTAAATTAATCCATGGTTGAAATACATATTTTAAAAGTTGGTGATTATTTGAATTATTGCCCCACTCAATAAAACGTTGTATTTGCGAATAACATATTTCACGCGCATATTTAAAGTTACCAAGCGAGATAAAAACTAGGGTTGCATGGTTGAAAATTTCAGCAACCGTTGCAGCATCATTGAGTTTACTTCCTTGCAAATACCCATCTCGTATTGCAGATCTTAATTCGTTCAGCCACCATTCCAGCGATTTACGTACAACATTATCTTGTGGTGACAGCAATTTATTTTTTAAAAACGCCTTATGTGTCATGACATTTGACATATCGTATCGATACCTATCATGAGCAAGTTGATTTGTATAAAGCGAAGCACTCCAATGGTAACTTTTAATATTTTTTTGCATAGAATTTCAATTCCATATGAAGAATAGGGTCTGTTCCTTAACACGAAGGTATTTATATTCGATGTTTTAGGGTCTATTGTAAGAGATAAAAAAGAGTTATTGCAAAAATTCACGTAAAAATTCTGGAATGCGTTCTTCCAGCCAATATTGTGCACACCATGGATATTTTCCTGATACAAAACCCACGTGTCCACCTGTCTCAGTAATTTCAAGTGTGATATGTGGTGATAACTCATCTTGTTTGGGAATAACATCTTCAGTCATGAATGGATCATCTTTGGCCTGCACCAGAAGCGTTGGAACTTTTATTGAACGTAAATACTGACGGCAGCTAGAGAGGGAGTAATATTCATCCACACTCGAAAATCCATGCACCGGTACCGTGTATTTACCATCGAAATCACGAATATTTTGCACATCAGATAAGCTTGTAACATCAATTGGAGCGGAAACGTGCTGGAATTTTAGCAATAACCGTTCGCATGCACACCTTAAAAGATACCACTGATAAAATCGGGAAAATCCATGCTGTATTCGTGCAGCAGCTTTATGTAGTTCAAACGGAACCGAAATTGCAGTAGCCGCTCTTAACGGATTTTCCTCCCCAGTTTCACCTAACCATTTGAGTAGTACATTCCCACCTAGCGAATATCCAACGGCAGCTAAACATATATGTGGCTCCCGATCGATAAGCGTTCTTACTACGAATGCAAGATCATTGGTATCGCCTGAGTGGTAGCCTCTAGGTAAGCGATTAGGCTCGCCACTGCAACCGCGAAAATGCATAAAAACGCCACGCCAGCCTTGCTCACCAATCGATTGCAACATACCTTTTGCATAATGTGACTCAATCGAACCTTCGAAGCCATGTAAGATTAAGATTAATGGTTTATTTATTTCTCTATTAAGCCAATCAAGATCAATAAAATCACCATCTGGTAACTCGAGTCGCTCACGTTCAAGAAATAAATTTTTAATTTCGCTACGACAAATCGCTGGCCATATGGTTTGCAAATGAGAATTTGGCAGCCACCAAGCAGGTTTAAATTGATTTCCGCCCATATCACCGCCATACATTTATCATCAATAAAACTAAGCGTTTAATCGCGTAAGGTTCAGCGGGAACCATTGACGTTTAATAATATCATTAAGCATATAAACGCAGATGTAAAGAGGTAATAGTCACCGCTACAAGAGAATATACGGATACTTTCTAAATCTAGGAGCTTTTCTGATTCTTCCAGTATAAAAAATCAACGATAGTGTTAGTTGATGCAAAAATGAAGCACTAAAGGCAACTCAGATGCAATTCGAATTGTAAGATTAAAAATAGCGAGGAAACCACAAGAGCGGACGAGATGGTGCTGCCGTCCGCTCCATAGGATTTATGCAAAGTGATATAACAAACCTAGCACGAACTCATTGTTAGATGGACTAAATCTACCAAAGTTAGTGTTGACATTGTTATAAGAAGTGTATGTGTATTCAGCTTTCACACTGACGTTTGGAGCAACAGCAGTTTCGACACCGACGCCATACATGCCGCCATTAGTCCATCTGCTATTAGAATCATCAAAGCGAATGATGCTATCTGGGGTTCCAGCAGCGCCACTAATAGAAGCTTTGGAATTTGTTCTCACATAGCCAGCACGGACATACAGTAACGAGGAATCATTCACTTTTACACCAGGAATGATACTAATACCATAGGTGGTCCGAGCTTTAAAGTTTGCACTCGCATTAGCAAAGTCACCCTCTGTATCCATTGTTGAGAAGTTCATGCTTGTGCTCGCATTGCTAGTTGCAGCATGCAATTCACCAGCCAAGTAGAACCAGTCAAAATAGCGGCCGTAACCTGCGAAAATATTACCCATCCAACCGGTAGCATTTTGGTTTGCGCTGAAAGAACTGCTTCCATCGTCATCTCTACCACCGAAGTTTGTGTGAGTTCTATAGGAATCATAACCTAAACCGACTCCGATGTAGAATCCATCATTTAATAGTAAGATAGGTGGGCATGGTGGTGGTACTTCAGCTTTAAAATTTGCTTCACCTTTGTAGTTTTCTTTCTCAACAACAGCCTTGTGAACTACTTTGTGATGTTTGTTGTGATTTGCAAAACTTGAGGTGGATATCATGAGCAATGAAGCTGCTGACACTGCGACGAAAATCGCTGATAAACGTGGGTGTTTCATATACATCTCCTTATGGGTAGGACATTTATAATTTGTTTTCAATCATCCTGGCTTATCAAGCCAATAACAAAAAATATTCGAGCGGATACTTTAATAGAATGTTTTTGTAAGAACAAGTACTTTTGTTAAAAGTTCACAATTTTATTCGCGACAAACAAAAGAACGTTGGCTTACAGTCCACAATAAACAATCCAGCAAACATGCTGACTATCTTTTCGCATGATACTATATTTATTTATGCGGAAAGTTAGATCTTATCTTACTCGTTCGTTTTTTACCAAAGATATTTGATGATGGAAGTAAAAGATACGCATTTGCAGTTTAATAAATTAACCAAGTACTAAGCATTGCTTTAGCAATTTGAAGATCGTGACCGTATTGCTCCAATGGTGCCGTATATGCCCAGGTATAAAAAACCTGTCCATCTATTCGTGGAACAACAATCTGCCATTGTTCGATAATTTGGCCTTTATATGAATAGATAAACGTTACATACTTGCCATTTAGCTTAACGCCACTGGGTAAATTTGACGTAAACGGTCCACTGCCAACAAATGTTGTTTTGGGTGATTCTTGCAACGCCTGCCTTTTTACATCAACGATAAGATCATCAACATTTGAATATTCACCACCTGATTTTTTTGACAGTACCGTCTCAATATTTACCGTAGAATAATAGGCAAGCGTGTTTTTTTTCCCACTAAATACCACTGCACCTTTTCCAGAGTCATCGTATATCCAATCAGCTGGGTAGTTAATTCTGTAATGACTATCCCGATTGTCATACTGTTTAGACAACGCTATTGGCTGACTAGATGATGAATTATTATCCTTAATTTTATATAATGATTTATTTTTACTCGAGTCTGCTATCGCTATGATGGTAGCCGAGGTTACTAACATCAATACAAGAAGTGCGATACTAATGCCAATCCGATATGTGTTTCGTTTCAGTATCAACATGGTAGTCCCTCGTCTATTTTCCCACGTTTTTTCAGTCCCTAAAAATATAGCGCATCACAATAACATCATAACGAATTTAGAGATGATAAATTGTGGTACACTATGCAGATTCTGATTGTTACTTTTTGCAACCGCTATAATGACAATATGGCTATCCACAAAATCCTTACGTGCTTAACGCTTTGCATATTGTCTGTATCGGCAATAGCAAGCCATATTTCAAACCCTATTTCATGTCCTAATCCGTATCCGGCATCAAAAAATAAGCTCCTACGAGTCCGTATTTTTGATGTCGTTAACCAAAAAAGTTATGAATTAGCACCAGCGCGAGATGAACAGAAAAAAGGAATTGTAAAACAATATTGGGATGGATTTCATCGTGAGCCCGGTGTTAAAACGTACTTTACGTGTTCCTACAGCGGGACTACAAAAAAATTTACGATCGAAGTAGCACCCGGCATGACCATTTGCCGATTCACCTTTCCTTATCCAGATACAGAGAAATCGACTCTACTTGCGACATTTTATTGCGAAACAAGATCATCCGATACCGTGAAGACGAAAGTCACGGGATCGGACAATGATTAGACTTAATTTTAGTATAGTGCTGGCGGTGTAAACTCAGCCGTCATGGTTCCAGGGGTTGCCACTAATCCTGATTGCGAATCAAAGGCAGGTGGCGTATCACCTTGCTTAATAATGACCGACGTTGTAGCTTTAGATGGATCAATCGAGACGGTATAGGATTTGTAAATTGGAAACGACCCAGAAGGAGATGTATTATCTGATACGACATCTATTCGAGAGATGGGTTTTTTACAACCACAGGCAGAGCCGCCACAGCTAGAGCCAGCTTTAAATTTTATAAATAATCTAGCTGGTATAGTGTCGTGCCAACAAGAATTACGCACATCGTCACCTGCGTCATAGTAATAGAAAGCAGTCATCCCCGTTTCAGTCAAGCCCGCTTTAGGAATACTCGTATTTCCTAAAGCATTAGAAATGATAATAGTTTGTTGAGAAGCTGGATTCCCCCCTTGTGATTCGGCACTGGCTGCATTAGTGACAGCAAATGAGCAAAGCATAGGCAGGATAGCCGCTGCAAAAATTGGTTTGTATTTCATAACGTTACTCCTCGTGAACAGGTTACATTTGAATATTATTAAATTTGTCATTTCTCAATAACCTAGGTATAAGTCGTCTTGAGAAGCGTTTTTTGCGACGAAGAATCTATCTTATCAGCAAAGATCCTTCGCGAAGCTCAGGATGACAGCTTGTTCAGACTTATTGAGATGTTGCAAATTTATAGACCCTTTAATTACCATTTTGCACATTAATTGTTTAAAAACAAGTACTCAATTCGGATATTTTGCATTTTCTTGTAAATAACTTAACAATTCATGGTCCTTCATATAAATAAGGTCTTTTTGAATATGGTTAGTCATCAAACTCGCCACATGCTTATTAAGATGTTGGGACAAAAGCCCATACATATGAGGTGGCGTAATCAGAATCAGTTTTTCATACTCGTTTGCATTTCGTCTTTGATTCAATTCCAGAGCAATTTTTCTTGAAAAATTAATGACTTCAACTTCTTTTGCTTCCGTATGCGGAGAATAGGCGCCCCGCGAAGATTGTCCCACTTTATAATGACCTTCTTTATCAGAAATTAAATCACCGTTTTTTAGTTTGCTTTCAGGATGATTAATTTCTTTTACCAAAATTAGCTGTGTAGGATGCATGTCATAGTGATAAATTCTACAATCATTCGTATTCGCATTGACTACGAGTATCATCACCCACCTCCTCTTGAACTCCAGCTTTTACTTACATTATACCACTGAACAAGTAGCCGTGTTTCTTACCCCACATCAGAGGAACGTGCACGCTCCCTATTATCCAGCCGCACAGTTGAGTGCACATGCATCCCAACCACCGCCTAAAGCCTTAATTAACCCAACTGCTGAAGTCATCCTCAGATAATTTACATCTACTGCACTCTTTTCCGCCGTAAAGGCAGTAATCTCGGCAACGAGTACACTCGAATAAGGCACAATCCCAGATTTGTATTGATTGATCTCAATTTGCAATGCCTTCCTCGCACTGGCGGCTGCTTTATCTTGCACAATGGATTGGGCATTGAGTATCCGCAATGAAGCAAGATTATCTTCAACATTTTGAAACGCAGCCAGTACAGTTTGCCGATAAGAAGCAACACTTGAACAATAAGCCGCCTCCATCGCAGAAACCGTTGCACTGCGCAATCCACCATCGAAAAGAGTCTCAGCAAGCTGTGATCCTAACGCCCAAGTAAAAGGGGGAATGGAAAAAAGACCTTTCCCAACCGAGCTTAATGAACCGGTTAAACTCAAGGTGGGATAATACGCCGATACCGCCACACCAATATTCGCATTTGCTGCAGCTATCAAACGCTCTGCTTGCGCCACATCGGGGCGCCTTTCCAATAAAGCGGACGGAACTTGTAATGGTATTGACGGTGGCGTCACTTTAAGAGGGTTGAACGGTATGCTCAATTCTGCTGGCGGCACACCAATCAGCACTGCAATCGCATGTTCATATTGCGCACGTACGATGCCATTATTAATAGCTAAAGCTTGCGCACTTTCAAGCAGGCTTTGCGCCTGCACCACATCCGCACTCGAAGCCACACCTTGCTTATATTGGTTTAGGGTTAATTTAAGCGTTTTTTTATAATCAATGACCGTATCATTCAAGAATTTCTGATCCGCATCCGCACCTCGTAATTCAAAATAATATTGCGCGAGTGAGGCTTGTGCTGATAGCCGCGTAGCAGCAAGCAGTGCATCACTCGATTGCGCATTCGCAGCTTGTGCTTCAACGTTACGGCGTACCCCACCCCAAATATCAGGCTCCCAAGTTGCATTGAGTAGCCATGAATGACCTGTCGATATGGTCGCAGTGGAATTGCCAGAACTCTTAGTCGTCGCCGCACCGGTTGAGACACCACTTGAAGAAGCACTGACGAAAGAGGAAGTACTACCATTGCTTTTTTGCCGTGAAAGATTCCATGTCGCATCCAATGTAGGAAAGAAAGCTGCCCGTGCTTCATCCACGATGGCACGCGCTTGTTGGTAATTCGCAGCTGCAGTCAAAATGGTTTCATTGGAAATATTCAGTCTGGATTCTAATTCATTTAACTTAGGATCGTTGAATATCCTCCACCACCTACCACGATCACTGAGATCACGTGGCTCTGCTTTTTTCCAATCCTTTGGATGATGTGGCGAGATAATGTGCTTGCCTTTGGCTTCTTTATATTGAGTTGGAACGTTAGCAATAGGACGCACGTAATCGGGGCCGACAGCACAGGATGTGAGTAAAGCACCTGTCATCACGAATAACATTTCTTTATGCGGTATCGGCATTTTATCCTCTTTACAAATTCATTTCCTGCTTTCGCCACCCTAACTTCGCCCATTGCCGCCACCACCAGGCATCGTATCGCTCCATCGCTAAATAAATGACAGGTGTGGTATAGAGTGTCAGCATTTGACTGACAATTAAGCCGCCCACAATCGCAATCCCTAATGGTCGACGTAATTCTGATCCCAACCCAAAACCAATGACTAATGGTAAAGCACCAAATAACGCAGCCATGGTTGTCATCATAATAGGCCGAAAGCGCAACACTGCAGCCTCATAAATAGCTTCTCGCGATGATTTATTTTGCGTTCTTTCCGCGTGTAATGCAAAGTCGATCATCATGATCGCATTTTTCTTCACGATACCAATGAGTAAAATAATACCTATCAAAGCAATAATACTAAGATCGGTGCCGCTTAACATTAATGCAAGTAATGCGCCAACCCCTGCAGAAGGGAGAGTAGAAAGAATAGTGATGGGATGAATCAAACTCTCATATAGCATGCCAAGAACAATATAAACAGCAAACAAGGCTGCTGCAATCAAGTATGGTTCGTTAGAAAGTGATGCTTGGAATGCTTGCGCAGTCCCTGCAAATGCACCATGTATCCCAGTAGGCAAATGCATCTTCTCGACTTCATCACCCACCATATTGACCGCATCACCTAGCGCTATGCCTGGCAGTAAATTAAAAGAAAGTGTTGCTGCCGGTGCTTGGCCTTGGTGATTGACTAACAGCAATGTGGATGAGGGTGCAAAGCTCGCAAAAGCAGAAAGTGGTACTTCCTGACCCGATGGCGATACCACATAAATATTGTTTAGCGTTTCAGGATATTGCCAATAACGTGGAGCCACTTCCATCACCACATAATACTGATTCATCGCCGTGTACATAGTCGATACTAAACTTTGCCCGAAGGCGCTATAAAGTGTGGAATCAATTTGCTGTGGTGTAATACCAAAACGATAGGCTGTGTCATGATCGACTTGCACCATGACTTGTAAACCATGACTGCGTTGATCGCTATTCACATCGGCAATGCCTGGTAACTTGGCCAGCCTATCCTTAACTCGTGGCGCCCAGTGATTCAAATTTTGTAAATTATCTGCTGACAAGGTGTACTGGAACTGCGCATTAGCCTGACGACCACCAATCGTTATGTCTTGTGCCGATTGCATATACAGTGCCGCCCCTGTCACATTCACCAGTTTTGGTCGTAAGCGATTAATCACCATATCGGAGGAAATTTTGCGCTCGCTCAAATCTTTTAGAGTGATAAACACGGAACCTGAATTAACAGTGGTACCGCCGATAAATCCCACCACATTTTGTATAGCTGGATCGTGCAGAATAATATTAATATACTCAGTAAGCTTTTTTTGCATTGCTTGAAAGGAAATATCTTGTTCCGCTTGGATTGATCCTGAAATTCGGCCCGTATCTTGCTGTGGAAAAAATCCTTTCGGTATGACTATAAACAAATAGACGGTCAATACAACGGTCAGGATAGTTGCCATTAGCATTAAACCTGGGTAATGCAACGACCAATCTAAACTCTTCTTATACTTATCGCGTACACGATTTATAAAACGCAGATACCGATTGTCTGTTTCATGCAAATCACTCTTGAGAAATTGTGCGCACATCATAGGCGTAATGGTTAATGACACAAACAAAGAAACCAGAATCGCAACCGATAGCGTGACAGAAAATTCACGGAAAAGCCGACCTACAATACCACCCATTAAAAGGATTGGAA
>Ga0207082_1108_pt1 | contig 16422 bp, 10 predicted proteins | sample Alteio_BWMinHeat_56_FD_153588 | JGI IMG/M metagenome (GOLD analysis project Ga0207082, IMG submission 153588) | Enriched cells from forest soil in Barre Woods Harvard Forest LTER site, Petersham, Massachusetts, United States -... | ecosystem: Environmental > Terrestrial > Soil > Temperate forest >...
TGAAACGCTATTCGCTTCCCGTGAAATTGATTTGAGCTTAAAAGAGATTGACCCGGAAATGGGTGCTATGGCAAAGACGATGATGCAGGAAAGTAAGATGGATCATAAAATAAAAATTGGTCAGGCTGTTGCCGATTGGACAGCTTATATAGCTTATTGGAAAAAATATAATCGTGAGGAATTACCTGAAGAGCTTGCATCGTATTTATTACCTGTTCCTATATCGGAAGAAAAATTGAAACAGGTTAAAGCCTATGCTGACAAAGATTCTGATGAAGAATATATTAAGAGTATTACCATTTTGCTGATGCAATTACCTGAATACCAATTATGCTAAAATGACGAGTTATGACAGTATCACGTAGGAAATTCATACAAATTAGTTCACTGGCAAGTGCTTCATTAATGGTGCCTAAGTTTTTAAAAGCCTTTGAAACCAGGCCAATTATTGGTGCTGGCAACAAAGTGCTGATCGTTATACAACTCACAGGTGGTAATGATGGGTTGAATACTATTATTCCTTACCGTAATGATCTGTATTATAAAAACAGGCCTCAGATTGGAGTAAAAAAAGAAGATGCACTTAGTTTATCTGATGATATAGGTTTGAACCCAGCTTTAAAAGGTATCAAACAATTATATGATGATGGTTATGTAAGTATTATAAATGGGGTAGGGTACCCCCAACCTAACCGCTCACATTTTCGTAGTATGGATATTTGGCAAAGTGCCAGTATAGCTGATGAAGTAGTGAATACTGGTTGGCTAGGTCGTTTTCTTGATGCTGCTTGCGATGATTGTAATAAACATAATGCTTTTGCAATTGAAGCTGATGACACCCTTAGTCTTGCCATGAAAGGCAGTAACAGGAGCGCTATTGCAGTAAGAGATATCAACCAGTTTAATAATAATGCCGCAGATGCCTATTTTAAAAGACTTGCTAATAACCATGCTGAAGAGCATGAAGCACAATTAGCTGGGTATCTATATCAAACATTAATGGAAACGGTTTCTGCAGCTGATTATGTGTTTCAGCAGAGCAAGATTTATAATACAACACAGACTTACCCGAATACGGAATTAGGTAAGCACATGAAAATGATCAGCTCGCTTATTATATCCGGTTCCGAGACTAAAGTGTATTATTTATCTCATGGTAGTTTTGATACCCATGTGAACCAAAAAGACAGGCAGACAAAACTGTTCCAGCAATTAGATGAATCATTAACAGCCCTGATTGCAGACTTAAAGGCCAATGATCGAATGAATGATGTAATGATCATGACGTTCTCTGAATTTGGTCGCAGGGTATCTGAAAATGCAAGCAATGGTACTGATCATGGCACAGCAAGTAGCATGTTCCTGATAAATAGCAATCTTAAAAAGAAGGGTCTTTATAATGACATCCCTTCTCTCAGCGACCTGGATAATGGTGACCTGAAATATACTATAGATTTCAAACAGGTTTATGCTACTATATTAGATAAATGGCTGGATGCAAATAGTAGTGCTATTTTAAATAATAAATATCGCCAATTGGACTTTATATGATTTTTATCAGGAGAAAATCCTAACTTGTATAACAGGTATATGATCTCTATGAGCAATCTCTATAAACGGCTTTTAATAGCTTTTCTGTTTCTCTTATTTGGCCAATGTTTTTCAATTGTCAATGCTCAAACTATTCGTCTAAAAGCTGCAAGTGTTACCCCCGTAGCTAATACCCGTGTATGGATAGATAGTTTGTTGAAATTTGGTAATCCTGATGCACAACAACAGGTAATTATACAATTTAATAATATCCCTTCTCAACAGGAAAAAGATGCTCTGAAAGCAAAAGGCATCATGCTGCATGATTATATGCAGGGTAATAACTATACAGCCATTATTCATTTTTCAAATACAATCAGTAATGTCAATATCTCAAACATCAGGAGCATTACCAATATGCAACCTGAATGGAAGGTGAGTGAAACTATTATCTCAAAAGCTGCAGGTTTAAAGAATAGTAACATAGATGTCCTGGTCTCTTTTTATCCTAGTGTTGAGAAAAATGATATTCTAAAAACCATACAGCAAGATGGGGGCATTATTGAACCCAGCAATTATGAGATATATGGTACTTATAAACTAAACCTGCCCGCTGAAAAACTTAGATCATTGGCACAATGGTATGGTGTTAAATATATCAGTCCACCTGCAACTATAAAATACCTCGACTATAAAGGAAAAGCTATGGGTAAGTCAAATGTACCTGCTTTATCATCTTCCTTAGGAGGCTATGGTTTACTGGGAGATAGTGTAGTGGTAGGTGTAGGTGATAATGTTTCCGGTATCTATCACGCAGATGTAAGAGACCGAATCATTAATTATAACCCATCACATATCACCCATCATGGTGTATTTGTGAATGGCATTGTCGGTGGGGCAGGTATTGTTGACCCCATTGCAGAGGGTATGGCACCTCATGTTACTTTAGTCGATCATATTGATGAAAATGTGTGGTTACTTACTGGCCTCATGTTGAAAGATCACAACATGACCATCACCAATAATTCTTATGCTATCACAGAAGGGGATTGCAGTTATGATGGTGTTTACGACAATGTTTCTCAAACACTCGATCAGGTAGCTATACAATACCCCTCAATTTTGCACGTTTTTGCAGCCGGTAATGACGGCACACTTACCTGTTCTCCTTACCCTGCTGAGTTTGGCACCGTGATTGGTGGTTTCCAGACTGCAAAAAATGTATTGGTTGTTACCAGTACAGATAAGGCATACAGCCGTGCTTTTGATGCTTCTCATGGTCCTGTAAGAGACGGACGTTTAAAGCCTGAGATGACAGCAGATGGTGCAGATGCTTATTCGCTCATCGATTATGATGCTTATGAATTTGCTGATGGTACCAGTTTTGCTTGTCCAACTGTTGCGGGTGCACTGGCTTTGCTTACGCAACAATACAAACGTTTGAATAGTGGCGCCAATCCCCGTTCTGATGTTATGAAAACGATCATCATGAATGGTACTACTGATATTGGTAATCCGGGTCCTGATTTCAGGTTTGGTTTTGGCTATCTCAATCTCAATCGTTCTTTACAAATACTGAACAATAAAAATTATACAACAAGTACCGCTACCAATGGTAGTACTTCAAATTTTAATATTACCCTACCTGCCAATACATCTCAGTTAAAAGTGATGCTCTATTGGCATGACCCTGCTGCTAACCCTGCGTTTGGTGGCCCAACACTTGTTAATGATCTTGATCTGCAGGTTACCACTCCTACATCAGTAATCCATAAACCATTGATATTAGACCCAACGCCTGCTAATGTAAATAACATTGCTGTTGAAGGTGCTGACCATTTGAATAATTGCGAACAGGTAACTATCAATAACCCAACTGCAGGAACCTATACGATCACTGTAAATGGTTATAGTGTTAGCTCAGCTTCACAGGATTATGTTGTAGCATATGATTTTGTTCCGAATGGTTTACAGCTTACTTATCCTGTAAAAGGTGAAGCCATAAAAGCAACTGATAGTATGCAGGTATATTGGGACGCTTCCCGTGATTCAGTCAATACTTTCGGACTCGAGCTTTCCACAAATAATGGTACTACCTGGACAACTCTAAACAGTAGCATACCCGCCAACCAGCTTTATTATTCATGGCGCATACCTAATGTGAGTTCAGATCAATGTCTGCTTCGCCTTAGTCGTAATGGGATACAAACACTGAGTGGCCCATTTGTTATCAATCCACAACCTGTTGTTACGCTTGATAGTATCCAATGTCCCGGTTATATACGTATCAATTGGAACAGTATCAGTGGCGCATCTGCTTATCAGATCATGATGAAGCAAGGTATAGGCATGAATGTTATAGCAACTGTCCCGGCAGGTATTACTAGTTATACATTTTCTGGCTTATCGCTTAATACACAATATTATGTAGCTGTAAAACCCATTATTGGCAGCACACCCGGTTATCGAAGTATGGGTATAGCCAGAATACCTTCAGACGGTACCTGCTCCGGTTCTTTTTCTGATGGCGACCTGATGCTTACAGCTATTACTGCTCCGCAATCTGGTAGGATGTTTACTAGCACGCAACTAAAAACCAGTGAGTCATTGACTGTCAACATTCAAAATCTTGATGATGCAGTTTGTAATAATTATAAGGTCTCATACAAGATCAATTCCGGAACATGGATAAGCCAGGTTTTTACAACACCTATTGCCGCAAACGGGGTAGGTGCTATTACTATTCCTGGATTAGATCTTTCTGCACTTGGCGCATATAATATTACCGTTGTAGTAGATGATCTTTCAAAACCAGACCCTGTACCACAAAATGATACATTGGTAAAGCTTGTTTATCAAATGCAGAACAACCCGATCGTTATTACCCCACCATTTATTGAAGATTTTGAATCCATGCCTGCGATGACTGTTCACACAGACTCAATTGGGATCTCTCCAAACCAACATTGGGACTATGCCAGGTCTGTAGATTCTTCTGCACGGTTGCGTACTTATGTAAATGATACTATTCTAATTTCAGGCTCCCGTTCGATAAGCCTGGATCAGGACCGTGTTACACCTGGCATACAGAATAATTTCACGGGCACTTTCAATCTCAGTTCATATGCGATCGATACCGCAGAAGTGAGATTTGATTTTGATTATATCATTCATGGCAAACCGAAATTTTATACGGGTAATGAATTAATGGTACGGGGTAGTGATACATCTTCATGGGTTACAGTTTATAATTATAATACAACTAGTCCAGGTGCTATCCTGAATTCCAGATCATTATCGCTAACAGATGCAGTGAATAACAACCATCAGAAATTCACTTCCAGTTTCCAGGTCATGTTCGATCAAAAAGACACTTCGCTTATAGGTGCCCGTAATTATGGTAATGGACTTACCATAGACAATGTCAGGTTTTATACTGTCAATAATGATGTTCAATTACTATCTGTTATTTCTCCTGCACCCATTGAATGTGGTAACGGAGCACCAATACCCGTTACGGTTAAGGTGAAGAACGGAGTTCAACAAAAGCTCACCAATGTCATTATGCAATATCAGCTTGCAGGTTATGTTGCAGTGACAGATACTTTGGCTTCCATTAATGGCAAGGACTCTGTACTGTTCACGTTCAAGAAACCTTTGATTGTACCTGCAGGCCCATACACATTGAATGTTTGGGCCATAGCGCAAGGGGATACCTATCATGCAAACGATAGTCTTTTAGATTATAGTTTTCATTATCAGCCTCTGATATCTTCTTTCCCATATCTTGAGAATTTCGAGAATGGTTCATTTGATTGGTATACCGATGGCACTAACAATTCATGGCAGTTTGGTAAACCGAGATCAACCAAAATAAACAGGGCACCTAGTGGCAGTAATGCATGGAAGACAAATCTTGCAGGCAATTATAACAATAATGAATTGTCCTATCTCTATTCTCCTTGTTATGATATTTCTGGTCTCACTAACCCAATGCTCAGCTTTAGTCTTGCCACAGATATTGAGAATTGCGGCACTACACTTTGCGATGGTGCATGGATGGAATACTCAACAGATGGTACGAACTGGGCCAAGCTTGGTACTGCCGGGCAGGGCACTAACTGGTACGATACAGGCTTTAACCTTTGGGACGAGCAGAATAATGCCCGCTGGCGTGTAGCTTCCATTCCTTTACCTAAATCTACAACACCTGTCAGGTTACGTTTTGTGTTCGCTTCAGATCCGGCATCCAATCGTGAAGGTATAGCTGTTGATGATATTCACATTTTCGATCTGAAATATCCTGTATATACCGGAAGCTCTAATAATGCTGCCAGCTATTCTTTGGCGTCGGGCGAAGTGCATGATTATCTACAAGGCGGTCAATACATTGCACAGATGTATGCCAATTCCTATCCATTATCTTCAGTTGTGGTAAGCCAATATGAGCAAACTGTATGGAACAACCCCGGCCGTAGCCAATACCTCTTCCCTAAGAGCTTTACGGTTGAGTCAGGTACTACACTTACTGATAGTGTCAAGCTGCGATTATTTATAACCGATGCTGATGTAGTAACCATGTTGGCTGATTCATCTTGCCACTCCTGCTCAAAACCTGATGATGCCTATTTGTTAGGTATCAGCAAATACGATGACCCTGATAAGAGTAAAGAGAATGGCACACTGGCAGACAACCAAAATGGTAGCTATGTGTACTATCCATACAAGAACATCACCTGGGTGCCGTATGATAATGGCTACTATGCTGAGTTCAGAGTTCCGAATTTCTCAGAATTCTGGCTGAGCGATGGTGGCCCAACGCATACCTTCCCGCTATCTAATGAATACCTTGTATTCAACGCCACTAAGGCCAGTCCGCATACCGTGAATACGAACTGGACCTCTTATATTGATGCATCCGTAACTGATTACGAAGTGCAACGTTCTAAAGACACTATCAATTTCACAACCATCGATTCCTTTATAACCACACATACTACCAGCAGCTTTAGCTATATTGATACACCTACATCCATATCTATTGGTGATGTATTATACTACCGCCTTAAATGGACCATGAAGAATAACCATGTGTACTATTCGCTTATCCGTCGTGTAGACTGGTCTGATATCAATACACTTATCAGTATCTATCCCAACCCGAATACGAATGGTAAACTGTTCATCAACTGGACAGCTACGCAAGGCACTGAATTGAAACTGCTGATCGCTGACCTGATGGGCAGGACTGTCTTTACGGGTTCTGTAGCTGCTACCAGCTGGAACAACCTGACCACCGTTCAAACACCGGTTTTTCCAACAGGCCTCTACATCATCAAGCTGCAGATAGGCAATAAACACTACGAGGATAAACTCATCTACCGTTAGCGGTTCATCAGTATGTTGAAATAGAAAGATGGCTTACGCAACTGGTCGCGAAGGTCCATATCTGTGAACATGCAACTGATGGTGTTTTTAAGTGAGGGACTTTTGTATGCCTTGTTCACCACGAAATTGAACAGCCATGGGTATTTGCACAAACGCTGCAGGGTAGCGCTGATCTTAAATTCATCACCCAACCTTTTCCACACCACATCATCATACGCCTCTTTAAAGAAAGTCGTACTATATTCTTTTTTCTCTAAGCTTTTCTTGATAGCATCTGCAGCCAGCATACCACTATACAACGCGTTGCCAATACCCTCACCGCTGAATGGGTCAATCAAACTACCCGCATCACCCACCAGCAGGAAGTTATCTCCCGATAAGGGTTCGCGCTCCATCGCCAGTGGTAGGCCCCAGCCTTGTATCTTGCCATGCAAGGTAGCACCTGCAAAACGGTCTTTTATCTGTGGGTTATTTTCTATAGCTGAGAGCATTTGCTCTCTCAGGTTGATCTTTTTCTTGCGCACTACTTCTGACAAAATACCCACACCCACATTAGCCATTCCATTAGGCATCGGGAAGATCCAGAAATACCCTGGCAATACCTCAGACAAAAAATGCAACTCTATAAAATTATCGGCATGCAAACCCTTTACACCCTCGTAATAAGCCCGCAAACCTATGGCGTACGACTTATCCTCATTATGTGCGTTAAGTAGGGTCTTGCGTGTAATGCCTTTATCGCCATCTGCACCTACTAGTATCGGCGCGGTTATCTCGTATTCTTTACCACCCTGTACCATATGCACCACTACCTTGCCATCTTGTTTGTCTATACTGCTGATCTTGGTTTGCTGGAAAACAGTAGCATATGGCGAAGCGATCTTTTCGAACAGGAAATTATCAAACACCAGCCTTGGTACCGTAAAGCCCGGGGCTTTGGTCTCTGGTGTGCGGGTAGGGGTGAAGGGGATATCCAAAGGTTTGCCGTTGGGCGCCACAAAAGTGATACCGAACGACGGCGTGAACTCCTGTGGTTTGGCCAGTATCTCATCCATCCAGGCGGGATTAGCCCGGCGTAGTACCAGGGCTGTTTTGCCGCTGCAGGCATCCCCGCAAACCTTATCCCTCGGGAATAGCTCTTTTTCCAGCACAATGTGCGGTATCCCTTCCTTCGACAGAAAAATAGAACTTGCAGCACCAGCTGGCCCTGCACCTATAATAACAACCTTGGTTTCCAGTTTTGTAACAGACATATTGACGTGGTAAAGATATAGGATGAGGGTTTAATTATTATTACCTTTTTTGTGGTTTTCCTCATTTCCGATAGAAGCCGTCATTTCGAAACCGCCCTTCAGCGGTAGAGAAATCTCCTGAGCACTTAGGTGCTGTTTAATCGACTTCCTACATTCTAAATAAAAATCGTTTTGGTTACATGAATATTCTGAACATGTATTATAAACTAGTAAGAACGAAGCAAATACAACCGCAGGTTGTTAAATACAACTGCAAGTAGCGTAATTACAACTAATAGGTTGGGCATTTTTAGTGATTATGGTAATTGACCATAATAACTTTGCAGTATCGAATAACAAAAACAAAAAACTCGTATGGACACCAAGATCATCGGTAGCAAAATTGCCAAAGCACGAAAAGAGATAAATATGTCTCAAACACAATTAGCTCAACTGCTATTTATCAGCCCGCAGGCTGTGGGGAAATGGGAACGTGGAGAATCGATCCCGGATATAATAACTATCAATCGCCTGGCTGAGATACTGGGGGTTGACTTTAACTATTTTTCAGAAAACTTCCAATCCGTGAATGTTGAACGGAATATGAATATGGCTAATGAAGGCTTAGTAGATACCGAGGAAACATTAGAGGAAGCTGTCAGCATTTCGACATCGGCCGAGCGGCAGTTGCTGACGAATTTCAGCGGGAGCAACCTTTCAGAAAGTGATTTTGCAGGTGTTACGGCACATAAACGGAAATTTAATGGAAGTGGATTGAAAGGATCCGATTTTGCTGGAGCAGACCTGGCAGAAAGCACCTTTGTTAGCAGCGATCTGCGTGAAGCGAATTTCGACGGAACGAACTTGACGGATTGCATATTGTCTACCAGCGACCTTACTAATGCCAGTTTCAACAAGACCATTCTTGTACGCACAGAATTCAATAAGTCGGGGCTAACCGGGGCAAAATTCAAGGATGCAACATTGGCCGATGTAAAATTGACCATGACCGACCTTAGAGAAACGATCTTTGAAAATTGTGTATTTAACGGAGTGGATTTTAAGTATGCTGATCTGCGGGGCGTAAGTCTTGAGGGGCAGACCTTTATTGGTGTCAGGTTCGACAAAACGGCGCTCAACGAAGCTAATTTCAAAGGCGCAACACTCAAAAACGTATCATTCCGCCCCTCCTATGCCTTGACCAATAAATACTACCGTTCCATTCAAACAATTATATTTGATGGTGCAATGATGGATAAGCTGACCTACGCCGCACTCAAAGGTATGGGAGCTGAGCTTGCGAACGTGACCGTTATATAAGGAGCGACGGCTTACTTGCGCGTTAATGATCCCGCCAATGTTTGTGCGTGAAAAGGAACAGCTATAATGGTGAAAACGCTTCTTTCAATCAAGGTCATCATTTCGAGACCGCCCTTCAGTGGTAGAGAAATCTCCTGAGTATTTAGACGCTATTTCATCGACTTCCTACATCCTGTTTTATCCCGCTCATCATTTAGCTATCACTAGCAATAATTACGTAATAAGGAAATTAGCTTATTCGAGATTTTGTTGGTGGGAAGGAATACCAACAAAGGCCAAAACATTACGATTATATCGAGTCTTTCATGTGCTGACTGATGGATGCTGGCTTTGTAAACGCTATGCGGTGGCTTACTCGTCATAAACGAGTATGAGCTGGGAACTCATAGTTGAAGGAAAACTTAAAATCCGATTTCCCGTTCTTAGTATTAAATATATGTTGTATCTTCAGAATGTGATGAGGAAAATATTAGTTTTTTGTTTGCTACTTATGCCGTTCGTAGATTACGGACAAGACTGGTTATGGGCTCATCAACAAATAGGTGGTAATTGGCGAAATGAATCCAGCATTTGTTATACAGACAAACAGAATAATATTTATGTCGGTGGATATACTGTTGGGAATCATGCACCCGATAGCATTGGCTTTGGTTCACATATCTATTATGATACTCCGTTTACAAATTTTCAAATTATAATTGCTAAATATGATTCCTCTGGCAACGTACTTTGGACTACCGCAAGTAGTAATGGAAGTTGTTATAATATTTGCAATGTTACTACAGATGTTTTTGGTAATATGTATCTTTTTGGATCCTTTGAAGATTCTGTAAGATTTGGCACACATTTATTAGTCAATCCTCGTTACGATTATTCTTTAGGTAGTGCTGCCAATAATAATTGCTATTTTATTATAAAATATAATCAATATGGGAATATTTTGTGGACTAAAACTGGAGATAGGGTTAATGGTAATGCGATCAATCAAAGTGGCGGTATTTGTGTCGATAATATTGGTAATATCTATATCGCTGCGGCATTCATTGACTCTGTAATACATATTGGTGTTAGCACATTAATAAACCCTGAGGGCAATATTATTTCAGGCAAAACAGATATTTTCTTTGCTAAATATGACTCCTCTGGCAATGTTATTTGGGCAAAAAAGTTCGGCGGTACGGGTAATGACTTTGTTTCTGGGTTGACTATCAATAATAAAGGTGAAATATTCCTACTGGGTTATTATTATTCTCCAACGATATTTTTTGGGAGTAGTTATTTGTCATACTATGGTACTGGTTCTGGTTATCCTAATATGTTTTTGTCAAGATTCGATTCATTAGGAAACCCTATTTGGGTAAGAGGAGAAACTGGTTTAGTCACCCCTTATGCGTTGACGACAGATAACATTGATAACATCTACATTGGTGGTGGCATTTATGATAGTTCTTTGACTATTGGAGCATTTTCGTTCAACAATAAACATTTAAATAGAAGTGGGTTCATAGCTAAATACGATACTTTAGGAAACGTATTATGGGCGAAAGCTATTAGCCCAATTACAACACCCTCAGATAGTATTCATCTGCGTAATACCGTTTTCTCATTAGTTACAGATCCTTGCAACAATGTTTGGGTTGATGGTCAAATGTGTAATGATTCGATTTTTGTAGATAGTGCAAAAATATTATATGCTCCTGCATCTTCACACTTGCCAACCATGTTTTTAACTTACAATCCTAATGGCAATTTATTAAATTATGAAGCGTTACCAGTTGAAATGAAGAACAATTATGCAAATAGTTTTCTTTCTGTAGACAGTGCTTGCAATATCTATTTGTCGGGTACATACGCGGGCGCTGAATTAATTTTATCTAATGATACGCTGAAACGAGGGCCAGAAGCTCCATTAGAAACCATCTTTGTTGCTAAATACCGTTCCACTTTAAATTGCAAAACAAATACTTATATACCTACTACGAATGTTAATTACAACATAACTCTTTATCCCAATCCTGCGCAGAACGTGTTCACTATAAACACAACAGATTTTTTTTCGATTTGCAAGACAATTGATATTTATGATATCGTAGGGAACAAATATGATAGCTATTCCTTTACAGGCAGCAGTATTACTATTTCTTCTTGTCGATATACTCCGGGGATATATGTGTGTAAAATTCGTATCAATAACAATATATCAATCAAAAAAATTGTCATTGAGAGATGAAAAGGATAGTCGATATACCAACACTGTGCGATTTTTTTTCCGTTACCCAGAATTCTCCTTTTTCAGGGACTCCCCAAAATCAAGGTAGCTGACATACAACAAGCTAAGCTGATAGCTGCATGTTCTCGAAAAAAGAGAATATTGTATATTTATCAAATGCCTGAACACGATATTAAGAAACAAATAAAATGTCAGAAGCACGCTAAACGATTCTTTTATTGGAGTCTTTTTGCTGCTTTCCTTTATCTAACAGCTACAGTTGTAAATCTAATTCGTGGTCATGTACGTTCTGCTTCCCACAATTTTGGGTTTAACATTACGTTTTTTATCCCGATGATTTTCTCGGCAGTTGGGATTTCCTTTTTTACTTTAGCGTTTATAATTCTTGATTGGAATAGATTTTCTTCCCTTAAGATCAAACTTTTATCCCTGTTCATAAACATATCTGTAATTATTCTTTTCTTACTAGGTTTCCATTTGGTAAAACATACTTATTGAAAATGTGGATATCTTCCCAAACAAAAATTTGGTTTCGCATCTCCGCCAATAGTAACTTGCTTTTGAACCTGAAATGGGTTTGGGCTCTTTAAATTATTGAATAAGCAAAAAAGCTTTGTCATGGTGAGGCACTCGAACCATGAGCATATTCTGAGGCCGGAAATTAAAACGGTATATCCGGCATAGGAAAAAAGCGGAAGCAAAACGGAACTTAGAGAGCGCAGCGAACGGTCTCATGAGCACAGCGAATAACTAAGTCATTATAAAAAATGAAATGCCTCAAATGTCGCACTGTGGGACATTTCATAAAATATAATAAACAATCCAGTAAAGCATCTCAGCCACAAATGTCCTATTTTCAACAAAAAAATTTTCCAAATAATGAGTCATTTCAACCCCTAAATAATTTTTTTAGCGGAAGTAGGAAGTCGATGAAGCAGCACCTAAATTTTCAGGAGATTCCTCACCCGCTGAAGGGCGAGTTCGGGATGACAGCCTTGATTAGAGACCGGGATTTTTACGTAATTAGTCACCCTTTAGGGGATAGGGGCATACTCGCGATAGAAAACCCACAAAACCCATACATGCCTATCGGCATAAAGAGTAGATTGCGGGTCAAGCCCGCAAAGACAAATGACCCAAATGTCCCACCCTGCGACATTTTACAAAAACTAATAAAAGCCACCATAAAGACTTTCAGCCATCAAACCCCTAAGTCTGAATATGAATTTTTTTCAACCCTAGATGGGACATTTCACCTTTTCTATGCCATTTTGACAATAAAAAGACTTTGGAACGCCTATTGATAAACCATAGGAAAGAATAAACTAATTTATACTATGCAGGAAAAAGGTACTATCTCCATCAATACGGAGAATATATTCCCGATTATTAAGAAATTCTTATACTCAGACAATGAGATCTTCCTTCGCGAGCTGGTCTCTAATGCCGTAGATGCTACCCAAAAGATCAAAAGGCTGTCGAGCATAGGCAAGTACAATGAGGCAAAGACCATTACCATATCCGACAACGGCCTGGGTATGACCGCCGAAGAGATCAAAAAATATATCAACCAGGTGGCCTTTTCGGGTGCTACCGAGTTTATGGAGAAATTCAAGGAAGCCAAAGATGCCAATGAGATCATTGGTAAGTTCGGCCTCGGGTTTTATTCCGCCTTTATGGTGTCTGACCTTGTAGAGATACAGACCCTGTCTTACCAGGATGGCGCTGCACCTGCCCGCTGGGTTTGCGATGGCAGCACATCTTTCGAGATAACAGATGGCAGCCGCACCACAAGGGGTACAGATATTATCCTGCACATCAACAAAGATGCAGAAGAGTTTTTGGATGATAACAGGATAGAGCATATACTGGATAAGTATTGCAAATTCCTGCCTGTGCCTATACAGTTTGGTATGCGTACCGAACATGAAGTAGATGGCGAAGATGAGAATGGCAAAAAAATATTCAAAGATGTAGAGGTGGAGAATATCATCAATACCACTGCGCCTATCTGGACCAAAGCGCCATCAGAACTGAAAGATGATGATTACCTGGATTTTTACAGGCAGTTGTACCCAATGTCGGAAGAACCACTGTTCTGGATACACCTGAATGTTGACTATCCTTTTAACCTGACCGGTATACTGTACTTCCCTAAGGTGAAGAACGATATGGAGATACAGCGCAATAAAATAAAACTGTTCAGCAGGCAGGTATTTATTACAGATGAGGTGAAGGATATTGTTCCTGAATTCCTGATGTTGCTACATGGTGTGATAGACTCTCCGGATATACCGTTGAATGTATCGCGCAGCTTTTTGCAAGCAGACAGCAATGTGAAAAAGATCAACAGCTACATCACCAAAAAAGTAGCAGACAAACTGGGCGACCTGTTTAAGAACGACCGCAAGGCTTATGAAGAGAAATGGAGCGATATTGGTTTGTTCATTAAATATGGTATGATAAGCGATGAGAAATTCTATGATAAAGCAAAGGATTATGCGCTGCTGACGAACACCAAGAAAGAGAACTATACGCTGGAAGAATACAAAGAGAAAGTAACCGCTACGCAAACAGATAAAGATGGTACAGTTATCTATCTATATACCGATGACCCTGCAAGACAGGATGCATTTGTACAGTCGGCCAATAAAAAAGGCTATGATGTATTGGTGATGGATAGCATACTGGATGTGCACTTCATCAGCAAACTGGAGCAGAAGCTGGATAAGACAGCTATAAGAAGGGTGGATGCTGATGTGGCGGATAAACTGATAAACAAAGACGATACCACCATACCGCACAACTTGACCCCTGAAGAAACAACCACGCTTACAGGTATATTTACCAAAGCGGTGCATAAACCAAACATGACCATAGAAATAGAAAGCCTGAGCCCTGACGAGTTCCCGGTGACTATTACTACGGACGAGTGGATGCGCAGGATGAAGGATATGGCCAAGACCAGCGGTGGTATGAGTTTTTATGGCACCATGCCTGACAATTATAAAGTAGCCATCAACGGCAATCACAAACTGGTAAGCAAAATATTGAAGGCTACGACCGAAGAAGAGAAAGACCAACTTGCCCGCCAGGCATTTGATCTTGCATTACTATCGCAAGGCATGCTCACTGGTGCAGAACTCACTGATTTTGTGAATCGTAGTGTAGAGCTGATTTAATAATAATATAACGGGAGGCAGTGCAAACTGCCTCTCTTCTTTTACAGCGTTTTATGTCTGTATTTTATTCTACTTTTACGTTGTAATTGCACCATCCCAAATCACTTTTAGCTTTTCAGTTTTCAATTTTGACTTAACCAGATATGTCTGTACACGGAGAAATAAAAAAAGTAACCACCCACACCCTTCAAAAAATGAAGGTGCAAGGCGAGAAGATCAGTATGCTTACAGCCTACGATTTTTCTATGGCGCGTATTTTCGATGATGCAGGTATTGATGTGTTGTTGGTTGGTGATTCTGCATCGAATGTAATGGCGGGTCATGAAACGACCTTACCCATCACGCTCGACCAGATGATCTATCATGCACAGAGCGTGGTGCGTGCCGTAAAACGTTCGCTAGTAGTCATCGACATGCCATTTGGTTCTTACCAGGGCAATAGTAAAGAAGCTTTGAATTCTTCTATACGCATCATGAAAGAGACCGAAGCACATGCCATCAAACTGGAAGGTGGCGAAGAAGTGGCTGACTCTGTGAAACGTATTGTAGGTGCTGGTGTTCCTGTTATGGGTCACTTAGGTCTTACACCGCAATCTATATACAAATTCGGTACCTATGCCGTTCGTGCCAAAGAAGAAGAAGAGGCAGAGATATTGATACAGAATGCGCATATACTGGAACAGGCAGGTTGCTTTGCACTGGTACTTGAAAAAATACCTGCTGAGCTTGGTAAAAGAGTAGCTACCGAGCTGAAGATACCTATAATAGGTATTGGTGCGGGTATGCATGTAGATGGGCAGGTATTGGTGATGCATGATATGCTGGGTATTACAAAAGATTTTTCTCCCCGTTTCCTGAGGCGTTATTTGAATCTATACGATCAGATCAAAGGCGCTACGGAGCAATATATAAAAGACGTTAAGTCAAAAGATTTTCCGAACGAGAACGAACAATATTAGAACAGTTATGGTGAATGAGCAGGCGTGGAAAGCTTTGCATGAGGAGCTTGCAGCAAAAGGCGTAACTCTGGTTGCAGTATCCAAAACAAAACCGGTTGAAGATATACAGGCACTCTATACCATTGCCTGGTCCATCGGGCAAATTGTGGGGCCTTATTTGGGTAGTATCACCGCTCAGCATCTTGGATTTACTATGTTGTGGTGGATAGTTGGTGGCATCAGCCTGGCTACAGCTATTGGCTATAAGACACTCGATGCCGTGCTAAAAAGGAACTAATGATACACACGCTCACCAAACAAGAGGCTACCTATACGTACCAACGTGCTACCCTGCTCTATAGCGAGCTTATAATCGCTACTCATACCCATAGAACAAACTGTAAAGTATTTTTTGGTAACAAAATAGGACTGCTTCAGATTTTTGAACACGGCATATAGCCTTGCAAATTCTGCTTTGATCTGCTTTTCATCATCTGTATTAGTAGCCATACCCATAACACCACAGATACGGATGTTTTCCAAATCAGTTTGTTGTGCCTCGTAATATTCCAACAGCTCCAGTACCTCTTTTTCATCAAGTC
>Ga0207082_1109_pt1 | contig 16419 bp, 12 predicted proteins | sample Alteio_BWMinHeat_56_FD_153588 | JGI IMG/M metagenome (GOLD analysis project Ga0207082, IMG submission 153588) | Enriched cells from forest soil in Barre Woods Harvard Forest LTER site, Petersham, Massachusetts, United States -... | ecosystem: Environmental > Terrestrial > Soil > Temperate forest >...
CGCTTATTTTTACATATGCATCCGAAAAAATTGGTTTTTCTTGGTTCAAAGCCTGTGGGTTACCAGTGTTTTAGCCACCTCTTAGCAATGCGGGAAGAGCTGAACATAGAAGTAATTGCATTGCTAACAAACGCTCGAAAGGAATTTGGTAACAGTCATGACCTTGGGGTTCTGGCCGAAAGTCATCATATCCCGATCATAGATGAAATAAACGATATACCCGACTGTGATATTATCTATTCAGTTCAATATCATAAAATATTAAGTGCTACACACATCTCAAAAGCAAAACAAGCAACGGTAAACCTACATATGGCACCTTTGCCTGAATATAGAGGCAGTAATCAATTCTCTTACGCTATTATTGATAATAAAAAAGAATTTGGCACAACCATACATCTGATAGATACGGGCATTGACCACGGAGATATTCTTTTTCAAAAAAGGTTCCCGATACCTGAACACTGCAAAGTAAACATGCTATACGATCTGACTTTTGATGCCTCCCTTGAGTTATTCAGAGATACCTTGGCAGATGTGGTCAACAATCATTACACTCCTATTCCACAGACCACCCTTGAGGAGAAATATGGCACATCACTTCATTATAAAAAAGACATCCATAAACTGAAAGAAATAGACCTGGGATGGGATAAAGAAAAAATTGAAAGGCACATAAGAGCTACATCAATGCCGGGATTTGAACCTCCTTTTTGCATTATTAACGGAGAAAAACTATTTTTCACTACAATCCACGCATGAAGAAAAGGACCAAGATCATTTGTACTGTTACCAACGACCTGAATTATGACCAGCGCATGATACGTATCTGCAGCACATTGACCACTGCAGGATATGATGTGACACTTATTGGCTTTAAAAGAAAGACAAGTAAACCTTTGATCCAACGTCCTTTTAAACAATTCAGAATACCTATAATTGCTGAGAAAGGCAAGACCTTATATATTGATTACTGGATCAAACTATTTTGTTACCTGTTGTTTAAACGAGTTGATATTCTTTGTGCTATTGACCTGGATACCATTTTGCCTATATACTATATTAGTAAGTTAAGAGGCAAAAAAAGGGTGTATGATGCACATGAGTTATTTACAGAATTAAAAGAAGTGATATCAAGACCTGCAGTGCATAAAATGTGGACCTGGATAGGCAACCATACTGTACCTCATTTTAAATTTGGCTACACCATTGGTGAATGCTATGCAGAAGAACTGGGGAAAAAATATGGTGTTGATTATGCAATAGTACGCAATGCAACTATTTTAAAGCCACTTCATCTATCAGAAAAGAATGAGAAATACATACTTTACCAGGGCGCTGTAAATGTTGGCCGATGTTTTGAACAGCTTATCCCTGCCATGAGAACAGTTGGTGCAAAACTTATTGTTTGTGGAGAAGGAAATTTTTATGACAATGCACTTGCCATAACAAAACGAGAAGGCTTGGAAGACAAGGTGACCTTTAAAGGGTACGTTCCCCCTGACAAACTAACTGCCTATACTCAAAATGCATGGATAGGCATCACACTATTTGAAGAGACTAGTCTTAGCAACAGATTATCACTAGCTAATCGCTTTTTTGATTATATGCACTATGCAGTTCCTCAACTTTGCATAAAATACCCTGAATATGAAAAAATAAATGCTCAGTTTGAAATTGCAAGTCTTATAGAGAATCCTACACCTGATACTATTGCAGCGGCTTTGAACGAACTATTAAATGATCAAAATTATTACAACAGGCTGCAACAAAATTGTATTAAGGCAAGAGAGGTCTATTGCTGGCAGGAAGAAACTAAAAGATTGCTGACAGTTTATAAAATGATCAGCGATGAATAATACAGCATCAACCATACGTTTAAAATTCAGCGTTATCATACCCATGTATAATGCTGAAAAAACTATTTCAAGAGCCTTACAATCTGTATTAAACCAATCATACCCCGCTTATGAAATAATCATTGTTGATGATGCAAGCACAGACATCTCTTGTGATATCATTACCAAATACCAGAATGACAAAGTTCAACTGATAAAAAAGCAAACTAATACCGGTAGCTCTGACACCCGGAATATAGGAATGAATATTGCCAAAGGTGATTATATAGCTTTTTTGGATGCTGATGACATCTGGCACAAACACAAATTGACTTTAGTAAATGATGCTATCATATCAATTCCTGGACTTTATTTATTCTTTCATCCCTTCACACAAGAGAATATAAATAATAATCAATTGCCAGGAAAATTAAAAATTAACAAATACCCATTTGTCAAATTATTGCCATCTAACAAAATTGCAACATCCTGTGCAATAATCAGAAATGATACTTTTTTTCGTTTCGAACCAAGCATGCGATATACTGAAGATTTTGACCTTTGGCTTAGAATTGGGTTTAAGTATAATATTTATTACACTAATACACCACTTACTCAAATATTTAGACCTTTTTTATCAAAAGGCGGTATAAGTGCAAACAAATGGAAAATGCGTAAAGGTGAAATAAAAGCCTATACAAGACTAGTAAAACTAAACCCCTTGTTTGTTTTGGTACTTCCTGTGTTATATATCCTTAGTTTGGGCAAACATCTTTTTAAGGCTTTAAGAGGCAGATAAGTATTACATACCTGCTACTGTGATCTCTCTAGCTGCACCTTGCTCTATTCTCACAACTCTTGCAGGAAATTTCTGAATGATACTATAATCATGAGTAGCCATAATAAATGCTGTATGGTAATCCCTACAGATATTAAAAAGCAATTGCATTATCTCATCTGTAGTATCTGGGTCCAGGTTACCTGTTGGTTCATCTGCTAATATCAGCTTAGGATTGTTCAACAAAGCACGCGCTATATCTACACGTTGTTGTTCACCACCAGACATTTCATAAGGCATTTTAAAACCTCTGTTCTTCAACCCCACTTTGCTAAGAACATTTTCTATTTTTTCTTTTATCAGCACTTTATCCTTCCATCCAGTTGCCTTAAGTACAAACTCAAGGTTATCATACACGTTCCTATCAGTAAGCAAACGAAAATCCTGGAATACAATACCAAGATTTCTACGCAATAGAGGAATATTTTGCCACTTAAGATTTTTAAGATCAAAACTGGCTACATGACCCTCACCTTCTTTCAGATACACATCACCATACATGGTTTTCAGCAAACTAGATTTACCGCTACCAGTCTTACCAATCAGGTATACAAATTCTCCTTTGTCAACGTTAAAATTAACATCGGACAATATAAGGCTGCTACCCTGATATATATTTGCATGCCTTAAAGAAACTATGTTGGTATCGCTCATCTACTATCTAAATCTGTATGTAAAATAAAACTTTCCTACTGAATATCGAAATAAAAAAAGCCCCACTTAATAAAAGTGGGGCTTTTACGTCTTTTTTATAACCAATATCTATTAATAAACTACGAGTTTTTCTGTATGAGATTCCTTGTCATTAAAAGATACCTGAACGAGGTACATACCTTTTACAGAAATAGCAGATGCTGGTATTTCTATGCTTGTTGTTACACCACTCATATCCTGACGAGTGCTATATACTTGCTTACCTGTTATATCTGTAACGTTAACAGTTGCAACTCCGTTGCCACCATTATTGATCACTAAATAAGAACTTCCGGTAGTCGGGTTAGGCGCAATAGCAATTGATTTACTATTGTTAACTACTGTATTTACACCCAAAGGACTATTGCTGATATTGAAACGGTCGAGATAGAAATTGTTACCGGTACTGGTACCAAAACCATTATCACCAGGCCTGTAACGGAAACGGAAATAAACCTGACTTTGGCGTGCTACAACTGGTATATTAATACTCTGTAATGACCACTGCCATGCAGCTGAAGGGGTAAATGGAGTACCTACAGAACCATTATTTGCTATTTGTGCTTTTGATAAAGTAGATATCAAAGTCCATGTCCTACCTCCATCTGTTGTATATGATATATCCAAAGAGTCGTTCATGTAATTAGATGAACCTGTTTTGAAAGCACCTGCATACATATAGCTAAGGTTACAAATATCAGATGGATTAAACGATGAAAGATTAAATGCAGGTGAGAACAGATCATCAAAATCACCAGCTGGGGTTCCCGTTATGTTAGCAGGGTATCCGCGGCTATCATAACCTGTGTACATGATGCTTGAATTATCATAATAACCTACATTGGCAGGTTGCCATTTGAACTCATTATTATAGTAGTTAAATGTTGGCCATTTAGCAAGATCCCCTGTTGGAGAAAACTCTGCATAATAATTACTAGCAGCTAATGGGTTGATAGTTGTTGTATCCGCTACATATATAGCCTGTTTGGTGATAGAATCGCTACCAACTCTTGAATTTACAGTAAGTTTTGCAGTAACCCATCCTGGCGTTGTAAAAGTAGAAGCAATGTTTGTACCGGTACCAGTAGCTGTTCCTGCACCATTTGATAAAGACCATGAACGGCTTGTAATAGTATCATTATTCCAACTTTTGTCTAAGAAATAGAAACTAAATGCTGAATAGATAGTTCCAAAAAACCGTACCTGGCTTGTAGCATAGCCTACTGCAGCATTAGAAACAGAAAAATCAGCTATAGGTGGCAATATAGGTCTGCTCATAAACGTGAGTGCCCCAGCAAGTGTAACGGAATCAAAAATTTTAATAGGGGTATCTATTGGAGAAATAATACCTGTCTGCCAAAGGTTAAAAGCAGCAGAAAGGTTATTCCTGTTACCCACAGTAGAAGTAGCAGCACCGCGCATACGGTTAACCTGCCCTTTGGTAAATATAAAATTTGAACATCCACAATAATTCATAGCATTCTGAACATTGGCAGTATCTGGGTAGTCAGCTAGAGAGTCGTAACCTGCAACATTTGGATAGATCTTAAAATAAGGCCTTACACAAGTTGTATCAGTATATAATGGACATGAACCAATGTTGACAAGTCCCAAATCTGGAGGGGTGTCATCAACAAAATCATCACCACAACCACTTACACCTGGGTTATTTGTATTTCCCCAAGGGTGTAATAAACTAAAATAGTGACCAACTTCATGTGGTATAGTAACATCAGTACCTGCTATATAGTTATAATTACAGATCAAACCATCACCATATGGATCTGCTGCAGCAGCAGATGGGAAGTGGGCATATGCTACGATCACACCACCAACTACAACTGATCCACTTTGACTGATATGATCTTCTACCCAAACATTCATGTATGATGCGGGATTCCAAAGGTCAAATTTTGCTTTCTCATCACCACCATATGTCAAATATGTATAACGACGTGTGATACCCCTAGTTGGATTACCACTAGGATCTACAGTAGCCAAATGAAACCGGAACCTTGGATTACCCGTATATTTTTTGAATATCTTAATTATCTGGGTTGTGTCATTTTTAAGATTGTAATAGTTGTTTAGATTGCTGATCAATCCTGCAACCTTTGCATCGGTTACGTAGTTATTAGTATAGTCGTGTATTATATGCACAACTACCGGTATCTCGATATACGGAAGGCTATCTGAAGCAGCAGTAGTTTTCATCAACTTGCTAATATCCAAAAATTTTGCCTGAGCGGCAATGTATTTTGCAATATCCTTTTCTAATTGGATATCATTTTGTGCAACTACCTCAGGATGCTGTGCCTTGATCTTATCATATATATCACTAGCACCACAAGTCTTACCCCCAGATTGAGCTTGACTCATGTTTGCAATACCAATTGATGCCAAAAGGAATAAAATAGCCTTTTTTATCATTTTAAGAAAAATTTAATGTAAAACGAAATAAGATTTCAAAGATAAAAAATAGTTTCAAAATAACGTCTGCAATTCTCAAACAATTCCGTTAATAACTACCTATTCTCTCTTTGACGTATATATCCGGAAAAATGTTAGGCTATTATTTAGAAAAAACAATAAATAGTAAATATCTCAACTATGCTTATGCCCAAATCATAAAAACAAAAGCCCGAAACACAATTTTGTTTCGGGCTATAAATTAAATATAAAATATTATTCTATGATCAATTTTTGAGTATAAACCCCATCTGTCATCTGAACAGTAACAAAATACATACCTGCTGTTGGGAAAATATTTCTCTCCAATTCCTGTTGTACCAAAGTGCTTGGTGTATATTTTGAATTCTGACTAAAGACTGTTTTACCAGTTATATCTTTGACAGAATAGGAAACTATTCCATCTGCACCGGTCATAAATACTACTTTACAATTGCTGCTTGCAGGGTTAGGGAAAATGCTCAATTTAGATTTCTCAGCGATCACCTCATTTACTTCTGTACTAAATGGAGATATAGAGAACTTATCTAAATATAGATTGTTACCATTATCACCTGACCTATACCTGAATTTTATAAAAGTCCTGTTTGAGATATAACCTGAAGGAATAGTAATTGTTTGCGCCTGCCATTGAGAGTTAGATGTTGGTACAAACTCTGTACTTTGTATAGAGTTATTTGAAAGGCTTGAGCCAGTCAAAGTTGCTATTTTAAACCATCTGCTACCACAAGTAGTATTGGCATAAATATCTAAAGAGTCATTTGCTACAGAATATGAGTTAGGCCTTGTGGCACCTGATGTATAAAAGTTAAGATTAACCGTACTGCCTAAACCTGTCAGGTCAAATGCAGGAGAGATCAGATCATCATAATCGCCTATTGGGTTGCCTGTGTAATTTGCAGGTGCTGTTCTTGCATCATAAGACCTGAAACGAACACATGAGCCATCACCGTAGCCAGCACCAGTATATAATTGCCACAAGAAGTTATTATTGTAATAATTGAACATAGGCCAATTACTAGTAGAGGCACTATCCACAAAATTTTGCACATAACCAGATGGGGCAATACTATTGGTATCTGCAACATACACGGCTTTTGCTCTTACCAGTGTATCATCACCAGTATTATTTCCCGTTGCTATCAAAGTTACAGTCACCCAGCCTGGCTGAGAGAAAGAGTTTGAAACGGTTCCCATGCTATTAATATTATTCGATGCTGGACCATTAGAGAATTGCCACAGTACATTAGTTATAGTATCATTCCAACTATGATTAGCAAAAGCAAAACTTGTTGTTGAATTAGCACAAAGAAAAAAGCTACGATCAAAAGGTCTTAACCCCCCTGTTCCTCTTTCTACAGAAAAATCAGCTATAGGTTTCAAATCAGGTCTTGGTGCCAATGCTCCTGTAGCTGTAAGATTTGACGCACTCCACAAATTATTCCTACCTGCAGTTGTACTTGTAAGTGCTGCTCGCATACGTTTTACTTGTCCTATTGTGAACATTTTTTGACAATAGGTATATTCCATTATATTCTGCGCATTGTTCGTATCGGGGTAGTTTACTATAGAATCAAGACCACCTACCGATTTATATTTTTTGAAATAATTGAAAGAACATGTAGTATCATATAATGCAGACGCTACACATCCTACCGGATTATGACCTTTCGTTGGTGGGGTATCGTCAACGGCATCATCACCACATGCTACATCTGGGTTATTAGTATTACCCCAGAGATGCTCTAAATTAAAAACGTGGCCAAATTCATGAGGTATCGCTTTGTCATAGTTCAAATACGAAGCTAACCCTATGATACCATCATAATAAGGCATAGATGCTCCCGAAGAAGGATAATAAGCATACGCAGCAGCACCAGTATGTGCACCACTAAATGTATTTATGAACCAGATATTCACATATTCATTCTGCGGCCAATCATCCATCTTTGCCTGATCACCTCCATTAATAGTAAGATAAGACTGATGTCTAGTAATGCCTCTTGTAGGTTTACCACTAGGGTCGATCGTTGCCAGGTGCAAACGCACATGTGCATTACCAACATATTTTTTGAAAGGAGCTATTACATCTGATGTATCCGCATTTTGACACTGATAGATCATTGAGTAATAATTTACAGCATTTATGATACTATCATCAGATAAATTCTCAGTGCCGTAATCATGTATCACATGCACTACAACAGGTATATCGTATGTTACGGTATCTGAATAGGTGGTTGTGGTTTTTTCAAACTTAGAAAGGTCCAGGTTAGATAGCTTTGCCTGAATCTCTTTTTCAAGCTCCGCTTCATTGACTGCAATCTCAGGATGTAGGCTTTTCAGTCTGTTGTATACATCATCCGTTCCGCACGCTTTTTGGGCATTGGTGCTGCCAGCAAAGCTAATAGCTGCAAGCAGCATCAAAAAAGATTTTTTCATTCTTTGTTTTGAAATTCTAGTTTATCAGGGCGCAAAGATAGTTGAATTACCTATACATGTATATGATAATTGTCATGCTAAAGTCCCTACATTGTTAATAATCAATTGGTTTGTCTAAATGACAGAGCAAGAGATAAAATTGTTAGTATAGACAGTAACTGTTTTGAAAAGTTTAACACTCCATAAAAATAAAATAGCCGGCGTATATCCGACTATTTTGAGCGGAAAACGGGACTCGGACCCGCGACCCTCACTTTGGGAAAGTGATGCTCTACCAGCTGAGCTACTTCCGCTTATGTACATCATAAATATAAAAGCATTCAAACAAAATCACAATCCAGCCTTTAGTAAATTATAACCCCAAGTAACCTGCTTTCTTTCGTTTAGTACTATTGCTCAAAAAAGGTCGGCAAAAGAGGTTATAAAACCCTAACAATATTGGAATTATAATAAAGAAAACGATTAAAAGATAATATTTAAATGTCATTATCCATATCTTTCTATTCTTCCTCTTAATAATAGTACTAGCCCAAACAGAGAATATTTTACTCAATTTGGCTTCAACAAACATTAAGTTCGTTTTTACCTCAACAGCCCTATTTAAAATGAATTCTTCCTGTAGTCCTTTCCAATCATTTAATAACAAGTGCTTATTTGCAATCTCTCCGTACAGTATCGTATTCGAAACATCTAGTTTTGTAATTCCCGGTGTAGGAAAAAACCCTAAAAACCGACTTTTTCTACCTGTAAACATCCAATGCATCATGGTTATCATGCTTACGAAATTGTCATGCTTATCTGTCAATACAATATTTCCCACCAGTTTTGCATTTGCCTCCTTAAGTATATGCTTTATTTTCTCCTGTGCTCGTATCCATAAACTTCTGGCACCTATTATTGTTATAACTGGCGTATTTTCCAACAATGGTTTTATTGTTGGGTGAAACAATATAGACGTAGCAGGTATGCTGGGTGATAGAAACCAGGGTTGATAGGCAAATACTACCAGATCATATTTTGTATGCCTTAATTCAAATGGAGCTAATGCCACGGGCACACCCATTACACTTTCTGGCATTACATCGAAAAAATGATTGCTCGTCCATGGAAAAGGAAAATCCGTTTTAGGAAATATCGGCAATATTTCAACATCTATATTTTCCTTTAAAAATGGAATGGAAAATTTATCTACAATATGTTGTAGCTGTCCGGATTGGGTATAGTATATGACAAGTATTTTTTTCGTCATTTTTTGGTGATAAAGGCCTATACATTTGAATTTTGACAGTAATCTATATTAAATTGTTTAATTGCCACCGAAAGATACTTATACTGACCTTCTATATAAATACAATCATTTTCTATATTATTGTTAATACTTACCCGCCCTGATGATGGAATAGCTATACTAAAATTAACCACTTCCATATCATTTTGCTTGCCATTTATAAAAAAGGGGAAATACATCATTGGACTGATCAGTGAAATTTTCATGTCAACAAAATAACTACCTTTTTTAAAAAGAAGGGATTAAAAACTTTTAACAAAAACTATGCCGAGTATACAATAAAAAAGCCGGCATATTATAGCCGGCCTTTGTGCCCCAGACGGGAATTGAACCCGTACTCGCCTTACGGCAAACAGGATTTTAAGTCCTGCGCGTCTACCAATTCCGCCACCAGGGCGCGCATAGACACATTAAGAATAGTGCGCAAATAAAAAATTCCAAACCTAAAGGCTTGGAATCTTTATGAGCGGAAGACGAGACTCGAACCCGCGACCCCGACCTTGGCAAGGTCGTGCTCTACCAACTGAGCTACTTCCGCATACTGTTTAAGAACTTTGGGAGTGCAAAGATAAGGGTCTTGCAGAAAAAAGCAAATCTTGTTTTGAAGAAATTTTTCTATCATATGCTTATCTTTGTTCCAACTATGGGCTCACCCCTTCTTTCCCTTATTCGTAAAGACCTTTTAATTGAGTGGCGACAGAAACATGCATTCTTCGGCGTACTCTTATATGTTGGTTCTACTGTATTTGTTATATACATGATGAGTGGCCAACCGGATGTTCGCACCTGGAATGCACTTTTTTGGCTTACCCAGCTTTTTGTTGCTGTCAACTCTGTAGCTAAAAGTTTTTTGCAAGAACACCCGAATCGCTTCCGCTATTATTTTACTGTAGTAAAGCCATCTACTTTCTTATTGGCTAAAATGATATATAGCCTATGTTTGATGTTATTGATCAGCATGCTAAGTTTATTATTGTTTTGCCTTTTGTTAGGTGCACCTCTACAACAAACAGGTTTATTTGTTGCTATAACCGCAGTAGGTAGTATCAGCCTGTCTACAGTATTTACTTTTTTATCCGCAATAGCTGCAAGGGCACAACAAAATGCAGCATTAATGGCCATACTTGGTTTCCCTATTATTACTCCTGTATTGATGATGCTAAGCAGCCTGGCACAAAAAGCCATACTGCCTGTGTATCAAACAGACTGGTGGTCGCTTGCAGGCACTTTGCTAATGCTTGATGTACTTGTAATTATTTTGGGATTGATACTTTTTCCTTTCTTGTGGCAGGAATAAATAGCTCCCCTTAATTTTTCCTGGTCTTAAATTCTGATGTAAAATGGAATTCTATATCAGGATTGTTTTGCCTTTCTGTATTCAGGAACCATTCACTCTGCGCCAAATACACAAGATTGCCATCCTTATCTTCCATTACATTACTCTGTTTAAAACGAACAAAGTTTTCGATAGCAGCTTTATCCCCCGTTATCCAGCAAGCTTTATAAAAAGACAATGGAACAAAGGCACATGATGCACTATATTCCTGGAGCAACCGGTATTGTATCACTTCAAATTGCAATTCACCTACGCAACCAATTATTTTTCTGATACCACCATGCTGTGTGAACAATTGCGCTACACCTTCGTCTGTTAGCTGCATGATACCTTTTTCCAATTGCTTGGTCTTCATCGGGTCTTTATTCACCAGCTCTTTAAATATCTCGGGAGAGAAGGTTGGTATACCTGTGAACTTTAATAGCTCCCCTTCTGTAAGTGTATCTCCTATTTTAAAATTACCTGTATCAAATAATCCGATCACATCACCCGGATATGCTTCTTCAATCACATCTTTTTCACGCGCCATAAAAGAATATGGATTGCTAAACCTAACATCCTTACTTAAACGGGAGTGCTTATAAAAAGTATTTCTTTCAAAGCGCCCAGAACATACTCTTAAGAATGCGATACGGTCTCTGTGTCTCGGATCCAGGTTGGCGTGTATCTTAAACACAAACCCGGTGAACTTATCTTCGTTTGGCTCTACAAAACGCTTATCAGTATTACGCCCCAATGGCACTGGAGCCACTTTAATAAATGTGTCGAGTAATTCTTTTACACCGAAATTATTTACAGCACTACCAAAGAATACAGGGGCTACTTTACCTTGTTTATAATCTTCAACATTCAGATCTCCATATACACCTTCCAATAGTTCTACATCTTCTCTTAATTGCTTTGCATCTCTTTCACCTACTTTTTCATCGAGCAAGTTTGCATGAATATTTGGTATAGGTAGTGTATTCTCTTCTGTAGCTTTTTGACTTGCTGTAAATAACTGTAAGCTTTTATCATAAAGATTATATACCCCTTTAAATTCCTTACCCATATTTATAGGCCATGACAAAGGATGTAACATAATGTTCAATTCTTTTTCGATCTCATCCATCAGATCAAAAGGATATTTACCATCACGGTCCAGCTTGTTCACAAATACGATCACAGGTGTATCGCGCATACGACACACTTCCATCAGCTTTCTCGTTTGGTCTTCCACACCATTCACACTATCTATCACAAGTATTACACTGTCCACTGCTGTCAATGTTCTGTAGGTATCCTCAGCAAAATCTTTGTGACCCGGAGTATCTAACAGATTGATGAGTATATTATTATACTCAAAGCTCATGACTGATGTAGCCACAGATATACCACGCTGCCGCTCTATTTCCATAAAGTCGCTGGTTGCATGCTTTTTTATTTTATTACTTTTTACGGCACCTGCTACTTGAATAGCACCACCAAAAAGGAGTAGCTTTTCAGTAAGGGTGGTCTTACCCGCATCCGGGTGAGAGATAATAGCGAATGTTCTTCTTTTATTTATTTCCTTTTCGTAGCTCATGTATTAAAACTAAATGCAAAAACCTCGGCCATTTATCAGGCATACTGGCTTGTACTGGTAATTGTCGTTTTTCTAATAATATGTATCATCCTATTAGAAAATGGTTGCAAAGTTGCGAAAAATGCATCATTTAAAATCTAAAACAATATAAAATGTGAAAAGATGGTGGCTAAAACTGTCAGGATGTGTAATTTAGTACTGTTACATTTGTCATAAAATAGTTAGCCTATGTCTACCCGCCTTCAGGATGATCTATTCCAGGATTTCCAGGAACAAAGAAAATTTATTCACGAACAGGTTGAAATGTTTGTACCTGTGGCTGAATCACTTAGCCGTCCTGCTGCTGCCAGAATAATGAATAAAATGACACTTATCATATGCGAGTTTTTCTGCTATTTACTTTGCATCGCATCTATAGCTTTTATTTTTTTAATGGATAAGTTTCCTCCTTTTAATATCATTTCTACTATAATGTATGATGCCCATTTAAGAATCGGCGTTGGAGAGCAAAATGTATTCATTTTGAAAATTGCATTGATCGGAATGTTCATATTAGTAGCTATTCTTTTTTACTTTTTAGGTGCCTATTCAAGGAACATGAGAATAAAAAACACCATATTACATATAGCCGGCAAGGATATTAAAAAATTGGTAGGGCAGCTTTTAACCCGTAAGGCAGCCATTGAATCAATTGAACAAAGACATTTTGAAGAATTACCTATGCCGGAACCTACGATAAATAGTATACCAAATCCTGGTTTCGACCCTAATGAGCCACAAATGGCATCATCTTAAAATTTGCAAAAACTTATCAACCTTTTGAATCTTTAATAAAATGGAGTCCATATTTTGCACTCCAATTTCTCTTTATATGAATTTATTTGACCAGATACACTCAACAACTTCCTTCATCAAGCAAAAAATAAAACAAGCTCCACAAATAGCTATTGTATTGGGTAGCGGGCTTGGTGGGCTTATAGACCTTGTTGATATAGAAACGGAGATACCATATTCCGAAATCCCAAACTTTCCAGTATCAACAGTAAAAGGCCATGCCGGTAAATTGGTTTTCGGAACGTTATCTGGCAAGCCTGTAGTGATGATGGCCGGTCGCTTTCATTATTATGAAGGCTACACCATGCAGGAAATTACTTTCCCAATTCGCATTATGAAAGCTTTAGGAGCGCATACCATATTTCTTTCAAATGCGGCAGGTGGCACTAATCACCATTTCAAGATAGGCGACATCATGCTTATCAAAGATCATATCAACCTCTTCCCTGAACATCCTTTACGTGGTTATAATGACGAGCGTCTCGGGACACGTTTCCCTGATATGTGTGAACCTTATGACATAAACCTGATAGCTGCTGCAAATAAAATAGCTGAAGAGAAAAATATTACTATACATACAGGCATTTATACGGGCTTACAAGGCCCTACGTTTGAAACCAAAGCTGAATACAAATGGCTGCATACTATTGGTGGCGATGCTGTAGGCATGAGTACCGTTCCAGAAGTAATAGTAGCCAGACATGGTGAGATGAGGGTTTTTGCTGCAAGTATCATTACAGATCTTGGACTGGATGAAGGCCTTGTAAAAATAACCCATGAAGAAGTATTGGAAGCTGCCAATGAAGCTGCACCAAGACTGGCAGCTATAGTAGCAGCGCTTATAGAACAGATATAAACATTGCTATATATACCATTCAACGTATTGAATTAACTTTGCCCACGCTAAGGCTAAAGACATTATTATATTGAAACGGAACACCGGCTTTTATTTATACCATTTTATTTTATTTTATTTCCTGCTTACAGGTGGGCATGCTTTAGCGCAGATGGGGCAACCTTCTGCTGCAAACCCTAATATACCACATGCTGATACCAGCAAGACCAATACCAACAAATGGAGAAGTCCTGAGCCTCGTCTTTATTACAAAAAACTAAACTCAGAACAAACTTACGTCCCCGATACTGGCTTACATGCGTTTCAAAGACGAGAATTTTCACAACCATGGTATAGGAATACAGGCAATCAGGGCAGTGCTACACAAAATCTGCTCTTTACTCCTGAAGACAGGCTTGGTCCATCATTGGGTTATCATGATTATGACATATACCGCATGCTTCCAGATAGCTTAAAATTTTACAACACGAATAGACCATACAGCGTTTTTAGCTACCAGCTTGGTAGTAAACTGGAACAAATAGCCAGTATTATGCATACGCAGAATATTAAGCCAAACTGGAATTTTGCATTCACATATAGAAAAATGTACTCTCCCGGTTTTTTCAATCTGCAAAACACCAATCACGACAATACGAACCTAACTACTAATTATCAAAGTAAAGATCTGCATTATAAACTAAACGCTGCTATCATTTACAACAAAGAACAACAGGATGAAAATGGTGGTGTGCTTTATGAAAAACAACTCGACAGCTCACTCTATTCAGATCGCAAAACAATGAACGTTGTTTTTCCTGCAGATTTCACTAACCCAAACAGAACCCGTTCTGCCATAACTAATATACAACGTGATTTTACATTACTGCTACAACATAGTTATACCTGGGGGCCTACTGATACTTTATACAATGCAGACTCTACACATATTACACCTAAACTAACTCCACGCTTCGGCATTACACATCGTTTAGATTTTAGCTCAGAAAAACATCAGTACAAAGACAGGCTTCCTGACTCCACACGCTATACAGATTTCTTTCAGCATGCTTTCATCACAAATGGGTATTCTATTCAGGATTCATTGCTTACTTATCAGCAGTGGACAAAAGTTGATAATAAAATATCGCTGAATGGTTTCTTTGGAAAGTCTGGCAATCAACTTCAATTCATTGCTGGTATAGGTAATAGAATCGATAATTTTGTAACCAATAATACGATTGGGAACAACAGAGATAATATACTCAGCAATTACTTGTTTGGAGAGATAAAAAAAGAAGCACTTGCACCGGGACAATGGTTCTATAAAGCCAACACACAATTTTATCTTACAGGTGATGATGCCGGAGATTTTTTATTGCATGCTGTTGCTGGCAAAGAATTAAAAAATAATTGGGGTAGTTTTTCTGCTGGTTTCAAACAACAGCTAAATAGTGCTCCATACAGTTACCAGATATTTGAGACACAATTTGACACGATAACCAAATCTTACAACAAAGAAAGTATCACTCAAATATATGGTTTGCTGGAAAGTCCTAAGCTAAGGTTCACAGCTGGAGCCAGCAATTACCTCATAAGCAACTATATTTATATCAACCAAAATAGGCAGTTCGACCAATATGCAAAAGCATTCAACATAACAGAGATCTGGGCAAGAAAAACTTTCAGGCTTGGTAGGTTATTTTTAGATAATGAATTGGTATATCAACAAACTACAGCTGGCGCTCCCGTAAATGTTCCAACGGTTTTAGGCAGGCATCAACTAAGTATTGAATCATCGCTTTTCAAGGGTGCATTAAAACTTGCAACAGGCGTAATGATACAATATCATACATCCTACTATTGTGCTGGATATGATCCTTTCTTCAACCGTTATTATTATCAAAACAGTTACTACTTATCTAATCAGCCTGAAGGGTCTGTATATTTTAATTTCAGGGTAAAACGTTTTCGCGCTTATATTATGTGCGATCAAATACAAGCACTTTTCTACCACAACAATATTGCAGCACCTGGCTACCCAATGCCAGATTTCATGGTCCGATTCGGATTTACTTGGGTATTTATCAATTAAGCATTAATACTATTTATATCAGTTCACATTAAAATTATATAAAATACAATTTGTTGTCACTTTAAAAATAATCTAAAAGAATAATAGATTATTTATCTAAAGATTAGAAATCCGATTCTTTAAAACATATATTTTTAACGTAAGTTTGCGGCAAAATCATGACCCCTGTGAAACGTTTCTTATTCCT
>Ga0207082_1110_pt2 | contig 16202 bp, 13 predicted proteins | sample Alteio_BWMinHeat_56_FD_153588 | JGI IMG/M metagenome (GOLD analysis project Ga0207082, IMG submission 153588) | Enriched cells from forest soil in Barre Woods Harvard Forest LTER site, Petersham, Massachusetts, United States -... | ecosystem: Environmental > Terrestrial > Soil > Temperate forest >...
AATTCAATGAGGGAAGAAATATTCGTCCACTTAATTGATTATTTCCTAGGGTATTCAGGTCAATAATAACTTCCTTCGTCTTCAATTTGAGCTTCACTGATATGACTATCCAAACATTAAATTATGCAAATGGCCTTATTCATTTTAATCTCGCATTTAAGTCAGGCAAGAGTTTAGCAAGATCACTGGGAAGCATAAACCTCAGCGATCCTTCATTTGCTAGCAATATCCAGATTCAAGGTGATCACTTACTTCTTGTCAATTTACACGAATATAAAATAACAGCATCTCCTCAAATCAAAATTGATTACAATACTGATCATACAAATGTAACTGGAAAATTAGTGCTTAATTCAGCGCGTATTACACCCGATGATTTTAGTATGCTGACCACGCTGCCCAATGAAGTTATCATCAAAGGGGAAACTAAGAAAATGACTAATCCAATGCCTGAACTTTCTGCACAAATCGAATTAGTATTAGATCGAGATATTTATATTTCCTACCACAATTTGACGACCTTTTTGAAGGGCAGATTATGGATTAGCAAGGAAGCCAATCAATTTGCCTATGCTGCCGGTGAATTGTCGACAAGAAAAGGCTTTTATCAAGCCTATGGTCAATCACTTAAAATCAGGCGGGGTCGTCTGATTTATGCACATAATGTATTAACTACTCCAGGCATTGATATCAAAACTATAAAGCGAGTTAATACAGCATCTTTTGCCGAAGATCGCAGTGGTGAGCATCACAGCCAGGCTATCTATCAAGGATTAAGAAAATTATCGGTTGGTGTTTGGATCAAGGGCACATTCGAAGATCCGCTTGTTAGCCTATTTTCTCTACCTAGCGGCCTGCCACAGAATGATATTTTATCTTACTTGTTATTTGGCTATCCGCAATCACAAATTAAAAATCTCAGTAGTCTATCTTTACTCACAAGTCTCTCATCTAATTTAACTTCTCCATCAACACAAGTAACTCAAATCACAAATAAAATTAAAAACACGCTTGGTATAAAAACAATTGGCCTCAGTGATATTCAAACTTTTAATTCAGAAAGTAATCGTCTACAGACTAATACAGCGTTGAATATCGAGAAAAAATTGGGTCGGAAAATATTAATTCAATATCGTGTTGGTGTCTTTCGTCCGCTTTCTGTTTTAAATATAAAATATCGAATCAATAAGCTGCTTTCCATCCAGTCAGAGACCAGTAGTTTTGATCATGGTGCTGATTTATTATTTGAATATGAGCATGATTAAATGAGATCTTTGATAATTATTTAAACTATGATATAGTATTTCTCATTAATAACAGTTAGATTCACACAAACGAGAGTTATGTATGTTTCGAAATCATCTTCCTGCCTATCTGGGCACATTGATGTTGAATGATTACATTCATCAAATCAATTATCAATCATCTCTTGTAGATGAAATTAAATCCTATGTTACTCATGTATTAGAAAACAATATTCAAGCTTCTATATACGATATCAATCAAAAGCTTGATCTTCTTCATGAAGAAATGCAAGGAGAAGAAAATCAAACCTTGCTTCAATTTAAAATAGTGACAACAACCCTCATTGACTATTGTAAGAATCATGGTTGTGCACTTTCCTTCGCAGCCTCTTTCAATTTAGTTGACTATCTACCCTTATTAATTGCAAATGGCGCTGATCTTAATACGATAATTAATAAAGAATGCGGCTTGCTGGAAACATGCATCGATTTTAGAGCTTTTGAATCAGTAAAATATTTGATAGACCAGCATCCAGAAACATTAAAAATTAATACACGAAAAATTATTCAAGCTGCCAGTCTTAGCAATAATACAAAAATGAGAGATTACATTTATCAAAAAATACAGGAAGCGGGCTTGAGTGATTCAATTGAAAATATAACCATTGATGAATCTGCTATTCATGCAGCCAAACGTCTTTATTTCGTATTAGGCGGTGCAAAATTATCCCAATTAATAGAGACAAAAAATACTTATTTTGATGGTATTGGCGGTAGGGATGAAGGCGTAAGCACACTAGCAAATTATTTATTTTTATTTTCTTCGCTTGTCGATGATCCAGGACAAGCTAAAATTTCATCAATGATTAAATTATTAAGCCATACTTATTTTTTTGATTTTGATGAGGATGCTTTTACAGTCACTGCATTCATGCCCTTCTTGAAATTTAGAGAAGACATGCACCATAAAAGAGTCGAAGATGCTGTCTGCCAAATTGATAAATTAGCTATTAATGAATCTGTCCTACTAGCAAGTGGGTTCTTATTACATTTTAGTGCTTGCAGTATTAAAAAATTGGGCCCTAACCGATATATGCTGTCTATTGCAGATAGAGGCCCTTTATTAAGGGAACGAAAATCCGTTTCTTATAAAAATAATCGGTATCGAGGATTACAGAGTTTAATTTTTTCAGCAGATAAGCTTAATAATATCATTGATGCTCTATCTCTATCACAATATTTATCTAAAGAATACGCAGTAAACTTACTATTCAAGGAAATTCCTAAGATAGCAAATTCCCGTTTCACTACTCACCCTCACGTGATTCAACCCATTTATAAGACACCCATTTGCTATTATGCCAATGCCAAAACCTTATTATACGGAGAATTCATTGATCATTTTGGCCTTGATCAAGGTAAATCACTTTACAAATCATTTAGCTTATTTTCACGCAATCAAGTTGTTAAGGAATGTGAAGCGCACTTTGGCAGTGATAATCCCTTTGTTCAAGCTGGGAAGAAAATTGTTGAAGATAAAAATGCAAAGTATGCCGATCATTTCGCCAGCATAACTCGTCTACTATAATTAAACTTTTCCTCATTAAATCGTGTTAAAATAGCTATAGAATACTATAAAATTTATATGAGGAGTTCATCATGAATAAATCATTAAAAATAAGTAGTTGCGCCTTAGTTATTTTATTAACTAACTTTAGCTGCCATCTTAGCCTTGCTGATACTGCAAATAATTTGACTAAATTTGATTGCACACTCACCGACCAAGTAAACAGTGATGATCAGGCTGGCGAAGAGAAAAGTACTTTTACAACAGACACAGCTCGCATTTATCTGGTATGCAGTTCAGATGATGTTAAGCAAGGACAAATGATTAATTCGCAATGGATAGCGGCAGACACCAATAAAGTAGCACCGCCCAATTACAAAATTGATGAGAAATCTCTGCAAGTCCCCAAGAACTTAAATGATAATCAGACATTCACAACTAAATTTTCCCTATCAAAGCCTAATAATGGCTGGCCTGTTGGCACTTATCATGTTGACATTTATGTTGATGGTCAGTTAGTTAAGTCTGTCCCATTTACGATTAGTAAATGAAAATTGATTTAGATTGAGCCATACCGCATAATACCCTTTTTTTCGGGGTATTATGAGATGGATATTTATAAGTTAGAATTTGAAGTGAGAGACAATGAAGTTGACATGCAAGGCGTCGTCAATAATGCAAATTACTTTAATTACTTTGCCCATGCTCGACATAAATTTTTAAAAGAAATGGGGATTTCTTTTTCTGAAATGAGCGACAATAAGCAATATTTATTTTTAACCTCTACCAGCATAGAATTTAAAAAAGCTTTAAAAGCTGAAGATAAATTTTATGTGACTTGTGAATTAGTTCCCGAAGGTAATATTCGAATTGCATTCAAGCAAGAGCTAAGACATCTGTCCGATGATACTCTCATGGCAAAATCGCATAATGTCGGTGTCTGTATCGATGGCAATAATCGCAATCGACCCTATGTGCCTGAGATTCTAAAAAATCTTATCGCGAAGACTGCATAATCACTCAGGTGCCACACCCTCATAATGATCTATACGTCCAGGAATAAGATAAATAGCTGTCGGTAAGACTAGCAAGATAAATGCTATTGTCGTGTCCCAATGCGCCATAATCAAAGAACTCACGTAGAATACAGGCGCTACCAATATTCTTAATAAGGCCGCGAGATAGATTTCACGACGATAGGTGTTTTTATTTAATCTATAATATTGAGCACATTGCAAGGTGATAATTTGTCCTAGACTGGTGCACAGCAAATTAATCGCATAAAAATTAATACTATAAATACTGTGCGGATAGGCGACTAATAAATTTGATGAAAATGGTATGACACAGACCGCCATCAAATAAAACATATTTGCCCATAAATAAATTCTATTTAATTTTTCAAGCAAACCCCATTGAAAATTCATCGCAATCCAATGCGTGCCTAAAATAATGAAACTACCTGCATACATATAGAGATTGGTATAAATATTGGATTGAAGCTGAATACTGACATCCGGTGTCTTCAGTTGTTCTGGCACGTGAAGGTTAAGCACCATGATCGTCATTGCGATAGAAAATACGCCATCTGTTAAGCCTTCTAAGCGAGATACTTTCAATAAATGCGTTACTGGCATGTGTGCATTCCCTTATTAACCAAAAATCAGTATAAATCGCTTTTATCAATATTTATAGACATTTTCATTTCTCAACTGGATAATCCGTCTATTATTATTTCAAGGATATGAATCATGAATAAAACGCTATTTACACTATCGCTGACTGCTTTGCTTAGTCATGCTGTTATAAGTTATGCAAATCCCCTGCCCACTGTTGATATCAATAAGGTTATCATTAAGAAAACTGGCACCCTTGCCAAACATGCAAAATTTAATCGTGCAAATATAGCTGGCTATGTTAGCGATCGGAGCATATTAGATTTAAGTTTCAGTGATGTTGAAGATGCTGATATGCCAACTATTATTTCTTATTTACAAAATAATCCCCAGGTTACAACGGTCAATTTAGAGGGAAATAATAAACTGAGTCCTAGCGCTGTCGTTCAACTTGCTACGATTAATACTTTAATTTCCTTAAATCTTGGCCGTACAGAAAAACATGATTGTGATGAAAATGGCATTTGTAAAGGTGGTTTAGAAGCAAAGGATGTTGCTGCATTTGCCAATCATCCAGCCCTAACTTCCTTAAATTTATCTTTTAATTCTATCGGTGATGAAGGAGCAAAAATATTAGCAAAGAATACACATTTAACCGTATTAAACTTAGGCGACAATAATCTTAGCGATGAAGGCGGTCTTGCTATTGCGCAAAATCATTCTTTACAAGCATTAACCCTATGGGCAAATTTTCAAATTACGTCTAAGACGGCAATTGCTTTGGCTGATAATCCTAATTTAAGTTTTTTGACAATGGGTCAAACCAATGTGGACGATGCGGGTGCCATTGCCTTGGGTGAAAAATCTCATCTCAAGAAATTATATCTCTATTATACTAATGTGGGTGACGCAGGTGCGATCGCTTTGGCAGGCAATCGAAATATTACAAACTTAGATTTCATGGGGGCAGAAGTTGGCTTAAAGGGTGCAAAAGCATTAGCAGCAAATAACAGCTTAAGCATATTAGATTTAAGCGGTGGTATCTTTGGTGAGAAAAATACGCATGCCATTGGTGATGAAGGTGCAGAAGCGTTTGGCTCGAATCAAAGCATCAAACAAATCGCTTTAGAAAATCAAAAAATCACAGCACTAGGCGCAAAAGGATTAGCAAGTAATGCTTCATTTATCGATTTGTATCTAGCTGCTAATTATGGTATTGGCGATGAAGGCGTAATTGCCTTAGCACAGCATAAGGTATATGACAGCTTGGATGTATCAGCTTGTACCGTAAAAGATAAGGGAGCAATAGAATTAGCATCAACCTGGACTTACAATATATCTGCAGATTCTAACTTCATTAGTGATGCTGGTGCAGCTGCACTTGCCAATAATCCAGTCATTAGAAAATTGAGCTTGGTAGTCGATGAAATCCATGACCAAGGTGCCTTTGCCTTAAACGATAGTTATATTGATTATTTATATGTCGCCTTGAATCGCATGACCTTAATTGGCATTTCTACTTTGGAACATAATACTCGATTTAAAGAAATAGAAGTTGGTGGTGAAAATCCTTTCCCGCCTAAAGAAAAGTTCAATCAGCATGTGATGCAGATTGATGGACAGGCAAGTATGGGTCATGCACCGGTTTGTTTTAATTCACAGCTTGGTATGCGATGTGTAGATAGAAGGACAATTGTTCCCGCATTGAGACAGGGATAGCTGTGTGTTGCTGTATGCCTATGATAGTGAGGCGGGTCCTGTCACGGGAATAATGTTTTTCGTGCTCGCAAGCTCCGCGCGAAAAAGCATTATTCCCGCGCCACCCGCTAAAGATCAATGTACAACGTAAGAAAAGCTTTAATAGCCCACCTCATTTTTCGTAAGTTTTCACACCACGCTGTCATGCCAGCATGTTTTTGTCATACCAGCATGCTTCTAGCTGGTATGGCATCTAGGATTTTAGACAATTTTCTGGATGCCACCTCGCACAAAGAGCGTGCGGCTGGCATGACAGAGTCCTTGCAGATGACTTTACATACTAGGCGTGAACGTTTGCTATTTTTCTTTCTGAACTAAGATATAGTCTCGATAGTTTTTCCGATGCATAACTTAAACCTTTAGCGGGTGGCGCGGGAATAATGCTTTTTCGCGCGGAGCTTGCGAGCACGAAAAACATTATTCCCGTGACAGGACCCGCCTCATTGTCATGAGCATAAAGCAACATGCACATCCATTAACTTTTTAAGACTTCCCTCAAATTCCCCACCACAACATCCGCATCCTCTCTAGAAAACACCAACGGTGGTTTTATTTTAATAACATTCCCCAAAGGACCATCAGCACTCAGTAAAACACCTCGCTCTTTCATTTGATTAACGATCTTTGCGCTAAGTCGTCTTGTCTCTTCAGGCACTTGATCAACTAGTAACAACTCTATGCCAAGAAAAAGCCCCATCCCACGCACTGCATGCACACAGGCATATTCTTCTTTTAAGTGCTCTAATTGTGATTTGAAATAATTGCCAACGGTAAATGCATTAGCCTGTAAATTTTCTTCTGCCAAGACATCTAACACCGCTAAACCAATCGCGCAAGCAACAGGATTGCCGCCAAAAGTATTGAAATATTCCATACCATTATTAAATGATTCTGCAATCTCACGTGTAGTAACCACAGCTGCCATGGGATAGCCATTTCCCAAAGGCTTGCCGATAGTAACAATATCCGGAACAACGCCTTGCGTTTCAAAACCCCAAAAATGCGATCCCACACGACCCAGGCCCACTTGAACTTCATCAGCAATACATGCACCGCCCGCTTGACGCACCGCTTTATAAACATGCTGTAAATACTGGGCCGGCAATATCACTTGACCACCGCAACTAATCAAGGATTCTCCAATGAAGGCAGCCAAGTTTGCATCAATCTCAGCGAGCTTTAAATCTAAGGAAGCCAAATCTTCCCCTTCATGCAGCATGGGTAAGACAGCTACATAATCTGGTTTTCTTCGTCCACCAGGCCCATTAAATTTATAAGGACTTAAATCAATTAATCTTGATGTGTTGCCATGATAGGCATGATCAATCACTAAAAAATGACTGCCTTTACTATGCGTTTCTGCCATGCGTAATGCTAATTCATTCGCTTCACTGCCAGAGCAGACAAAAAAACACACTTCTAAGGGCGCCGGCAAGGTAGCCACAAGACGTTCTGCATAGTGAGATAAATTTTCATGTAAGTATCGTGTATTCGTATTCAAACGCGCCATCTGTTCTTGACCCGCAGCAACAACCTTGGGATGACAATGGCCCACGTGCGCAACATTATTGACACAGTCGACATATCGACGCCCTTCTTCATCAAAAAGATAGGGGCCTAGACCTCTCACTAAATGCAGTGGCTTCTCATAAGCAAGTTTAAGATTGCGGCCTAGCCATTTTTTTCTAGCTGCATAAATATTTTCTTGATTGGAAGAAGGCAATTGACAGACTTCACGAATACCTGCAGTGACAAGCATTGCATCCATAGCGCATAATTTTTTTAATAAATCCCAGGCAGGTTTTTCAGAAATAGTAAGATAAGCCTGATTTTCCTCTTCTTTTTTTCGAATAGCCGCAACGACTACCGTCATGCAAAGCCTGATACAAATTAAATGAAAGAGAATATCAATTTCATTTTCTTGCAAAGGATACGCACGATGATAGGCTTTAATCATTTGCATTGCGCTTGCGATTGGGTCAGGTTTATCCAACATCACATAGGCAAGTGCAATCGCTAATTCACAAATAGTCGCTGTTTCTACTACATCACCAAAATCAATAAAGCCAGAAACCGTTTCGCCATCAGCAGCCACCATCACATTATAATTATTAATATCGCCATGTATGATACTTTGTCGAAGAAAAGGTAGAACAGGCCGGACTTCACTTGCAAATATTTTCAAACAAGCAGCCGCATATTCCCGATCTTTTACATTTTCAATTTGAGTTAATTGCGCTTGCATCCATAGAGCTTGTTTTAAATCCCATTGCGAATATCGCTTAGCGGTCTCATGTTGCAAACCTTGCAAGGCTAGCGTCAAATGTGCTAATTGGATGCCTAAATTTTCGATTAAGGCCTGAGATGGCTGCTTGATCTCTGCCATTAATTTATCCGGCAGATAGGTAAATACGCGCAGCATGCGTTGACTGTGATCCAGTGTCGCATGACCAATCCATTCTTGATTTATAGTGGCTTGCAAGTGAGGATAATAAAAGGATTGTGCTTGAGCGCCCAAGTGTTCTAACACGGCATTCTGCATCATCACATTGGCTTGTTCTTCTTTGCTATGTGATATCTTTAATAAAAATTCTTGGCCATTCGCCGTTTCGAGATGAAAATTATCATCATATTCACCAGCCAAGGGACTGACTTTGCCAGTCAGCCCGTATAATTGCGCTAAAACATTTTCGATCTGTTCTATATTCACGTCTCTAATTTCTTATATTTCATTCGATGTGGTTGCGCAGCCTTTTCACCCAAGCGATTGATACGATCCGCCTCATATTCAGTATAATTGCCCGCAAAGAAATTCACACTACTATCTCCTTCAAAGGCGAGAATATGCGTCGCAACGCGATCAAGGAACCAGCGATCATGTGAAATCACCATACTACAGCCAGGGAAACTCAGAATAGCTTCTTCTAAGGCACGCAAAGTTTCTACATCTAAATCATTAGTCGGTTCATCAAGCAGCAAGAGATTGCCGCCATGACTGAGTAATTTGGCGAGATGTACGCGATTACGTTCGCCGCCAGAAAGATCTTTAATAATTTTCTGTTGATCGGTTCCCTTAAAATTAAAACGACCCACATAGGCACGAGATTGCATTTGATATGTACCAATCATCATGATTTCCTGTTCATTAGAAATTTCCTGCCAAACAGTTTTACTTCCATTTAAAGCATCGCGGCTTTGATCAACATAGGATAATTGCACTGCATTACCTAGGCGAAAATCACCTTTGTCTTGCGTATCAAGTCCAGTCAAAATCTTAAATAAACTTGATTTTCCCGCACCATTTGGGCCAATAATCCCCATCACAGCACCAGGCGGTAAATTAAATGTTAAATTATCAAATAGCATTTTCTCGCCAAAACTTTTCGCTAATTGATTCACTTCAAGCACAATGTCACCCAAACGTGGTCCGGGTGGAATATATAATTCCTGTGTTTCACTGCGTTTTTGGAATTCTTTAGAATTAAGTTCTTCAAAGCGATCAAGACGTGCCTTATTTTTTGCGCGTCGGCCGCTTGGATTCGTACGCACCCATTCCAATTCTGCTTTCAATGCTTTTTGATGCGCAGTTTGCTGCCTTTCTTCTTGCGCTAAACGTTTTTCTTTTTGCTCCAACCATGAAGAATAATTTCCTTCATAGGGAATGCCTTGGCCGCGATCTAATTCTAAAATCCATCCTGCAACATTATCTAAAAAGTAGCGATCATGTGTCACTGCAACCACTGTGCCTGGATAATCATGTAAAAATCGTTCTAGCCAGGCAACACTTTCAGCATCAAGATGGTTGGTGGGTTCATCCAACAATAGCATGTCAGGTTTAGAAAGTAAGAGACGACAGAGAGCAACACGGCGTTTTTCTCCGCCGGATAAGGTGGTAACATCAGCCTCCCATGGCGGTAAACGCAACGCATCGGCAGCAATTTCCAAAGTGCGGTCTAATTCCCAAGCATTGGCTACATCAATTTTATGCTGTAAATCACCTTGCTCTTCCAGCAACTTATTCATTTCTGCATCGCTCATGGGTTCAGCAAATTTCATAGAGATTTCATTGAAGCGATGTAATAGTGCAAGCGTTTCAGCAACGCCTTCTTCCACATTGCCGCGCACATTTTTCTGGGGATCCAATTGCGGTTCTTGCGACAAGTAACCAATTTTAATGCCTGGCATGGGTCTTGCTTCACCTACAATTTCTGTATCTAGGCCCGCCATGATTTTCAAAAGAGTGGATTTTCCAGAGCCATTTAAACCGAGTACGCCGATTTTGGCACCTGGGTAAAATGATAGCCAAATATTTTTTAAAATTTCACGTTTGGGTGCTACAATTTTACCAACACCTTGCATTGTATAGACGTATTGTGCCATAGGATTTCTTTATATTAGGGTTATATTAAGGGCTTGCATTATCATCTAAATTAAGCATTTTTGCTAACAAAATTATTCAATTTCAGCTATAATTGCGAACAGTAAAAATACGAGCCACCCCTAATCTATGCGTAAAAATATATTATTTATCGTCATGTTATTTGCCTATATGGGATGCGCTTTTGCAGTGAATCCCGCTTTAACTATTTCTTCATTGAATGCTCCCCTGCCCGTGCAAGTCACACATCAGCAATTACTCGTCTATGAATTACATTTTTATAATGCTGGGCCCATTCCTTTACGCATTAAACATATTGAAATAAGAGATGATGAAAATAACTTATTAAAATCATTAAATGAAAGCCAGATTAATGCGAATAGCAACCTATTTGTGAATGGCAAACATGTTGCAAATGGAGTATTTGAGCTCGCACAACACACGGATGCCTTTGCGTATATCTACTTAAAATTTGATAAACGTAAATCACTGCCTGCTAATTTGGAACACCGAATTTGGGTCGTTAGTACTAATGCTGACAAGAGTAGATCCCACGTTAATCTTGCCTATTTTGATTTAGCGGTCAGCAAAGATCGAATCCCTGTATTAAGCTCTCCCTTGAAGGGACATCATTGGATTGCTGAAGCGGCTATTTCACCGACTTCCTATCATAGACGAGCTATCTTGCCGCTTGATGGAAATTATTATCTAGCGCAACGTTATGCTATTGATTGGGTGCATATCAAATCAGATGGCAAAGAAGTGCATGGCAACATGCATGATAATCATCATTGGTCTGCCTTCGGTTATGAAGTGTTAGCCGTTGATGATGGTCTAGTAACAGAAGTGCATGATACGATCAAACAAAATAATACACCACCCGGTTTACCTGATCCTCAACCAAACATCTCTGATCTTGCTGGCAATCATGTTATTTTAAAAATTCATCAGTATGGCAAAGATTACTATGTGCTATATGCACACATGCAACCGAATTCAATACGTGTCAGTGTCGGCGATAAAATTAAAAAAGGACAGGTCATTGGTTTGCTAGGTAATACAGGTAATTCTTCACAACCGCATTTACACATGCAAGTCAGCACGAATAATGATCCGCTTAAATCAGATGGTGTTCCCTTTATATTTGCAAAAACAGTTTTAGAAGGTCATGCGACAGAAATCGATATGGATTATGGCCAGTGGCAGCCATTTTCTCCCTCCAAAGATGACGGCCCTGTTTATAGGATCTTGCCTGCTGAAAATCAAGTCTTTGATTTTAATCATGATAAAAATTCATGATATCTAGGCAACATCCACCTCCCAATTAGTGATAAAATAAGAGTGTAGACTGATAAAAACGGATGAGGAGGTTACTGTGAATAAGCTCATAGCATGCGGAATTCTTGTTAGCTTTCTAAGCCTCACTGCTTGTACCAATCAAGAATTAGGAACAACGGGCGGCGCTGTAGTGGGTGGTGTTGCAGGAAGCGCATTAACTGGCGGTAGTACAGCGGGTACAATCGTTGGTGCAGTTGGCGGTGGCTTTGTTGGTAACCAATTAACTAAGTAACCGTGTTTTTGTCATTAAATATAGACATGGATCTCTTTAACGGTGATCCATGTTTCTTCCTGTCTTCTGTCTGCTATAATCCCTTCATTCTTAGCGAGTAACAAAACACATGCGTACATTTATCATCAGAGCACGAAAGGGCACGACTTGTTCCGAACAAGTCAGATCGCAAATTGCGGGTAAAGAACATTTTGAAGTAGTCGCACACGCTGTGATTAATGCCTTCTTTATATCAAACGATTTCCGCAAAGATGTTGAAGTTTATATTGTGTTAGATAGCGCAAAAGATTTTCCGCGTACCATCAAATTATCTGCTCATGAAGGCTTGTCTCTCGCTGGCTTTCATGAAAATGCGATTATTGAACTCATCGAGCAAGCATTAAAAAATAGTGCGGGATTAGAAAAAAATGAAACAAGAGTTCTCGCAGCTGGCGTACAAATAAGCGGCTTTGGCTTCGAAAAATTAGTGGGTTTATTAATTGAGACACATACGCTCTATTTGCTTGAACCCAAGGGAAGCGATATCCGTGAACAAGCGCTGGCCACAAATCCTGTCTTTATTTTAAGCGATCATCTTGCCATGCCTGCGAAAATTGTTAAAAGCCTTAAGCGCCGTGGTTTGCAGACCTTGAGTTTAGGGAAGAGGATGCTTTTTGCTTCGCAGTGTATCGTGTTGATTAATCATGAGTTGGATAGGAATGCTTGTTAGAAATAAGCGCGAAAATACTTAAAATGCCTTAGTCAGGGATTAATAAATTATTAAGAATTGTAGACTATAATTAATGAGATATAATAATTCAGATTAGAATAAATGAGGTAAGTGGATATGTCTTTTCTTCGTTTTCAGCGACCTAATAAAAAAACAGCCCAAGTTGCGGCGCCAGCCACGACTCATGTGGATAATAGAAAAGAGAAAGTTGAGGAGGATAAGAAGCTAATAAGCAAGCCTGCCAAAGCGACAAATCAATCTGTCCTTAAAGAAATAATTCGTAGAATTGAGCAAGCACTAAAGGATTATAGAACTAAATTAGAACATGGAGCTGGAGATTCGAAAGATTTACTCGCAATAAGTGCCTTAGAAATACGTCTAGCTTATGCGACAAATAGTTTAAAACATTATGCCCACGTGGGTGAATTACAATGGACTATTGATGATATTTCAGCTCTTACAAAAGGTAGATTGAAAAAAATCATTGAAGATTCTGTAAACGATGCAATCAATGAAAATAATTTTCAAACGAAAATAAATATAGAGGAACTTACTCTTCTACTATCTGCAGAATTAATGGATAAAATAAATTTTTGGCAACCCGTCAATCTCTATCCTGATCAAATATTTAATGCCCAATTAGGAAAATTTAAACATCAATTTTCAATAGCTGCAGAAAATAGCAGTAGAGATACTTTTAAGAAAATCATCTTAGATCCCATCCTCGGTAATCAGATATCATTAACGCCAAGAGCCATGAAAAAATTTCTGGCCATATCATTCCAAGTAGCAAGTAATGCGGGCAGTTGCTTATCTAATGCCTATGACGATATCAGGCTTTACTTTAGTAAAGAAATCCTCGCATCTAATCCAAAGGATATCATTCTACGTTCAGCAACGCCTAAATCAGCCAATACTTGTACTTCGCAAGAAACAGTAGATAAAAATCATGAGGGATTTATTGACTTAGTCACACTTGAAACCCAAAATTTACCTATCGATAGCTTAACCACAAAATATTCTCGTCAATTATTACAATATGTTGCCAAGCATGAAAATACTAATGCAATTAGCAAAGCCTATAATCAAATGTTTGATAAGGAGCATGAAGAAACACTATTAAAAGTAGGTAGTTTAGCCGCACGCTTATTAAATTGCAGCACACAGGAAGAACTTTATCAATTTAGAATTGAAGCCGCAGAATTTGCCCGAGATGAAAAAAATAGGGATAGCGGATCAAAGTTATTGCCAATCTTAAATGATTTACAAAGGGAGGTTGCTGAGAGAAATAAATATTATGCTAATCTGGATAACTATCATTACGCTGACAAAATTGAAGGATTAGTTGCCCAAACAATTAAAATTGCAGATTATGTGAGAGATCAAAAAGGATCTTGGACATATAAGTATGGTGAGGCTGATAGTGATTACAATAAAATGGTGAATCAAGCTGATGTACTACAAAATAAATTATTTGACGAATTAAAAAAATCTGATCCTCAATTTGATGTTATTTATGGTGATGCTCTATTGTTTTTAAATGACCCCGTGACTCGCAAGAATGAAAAGTCAGAATTAAAAGGGATGCTTGATAAAATTAAAGAAGTTGCAAAGCAAGCTTTGGGCTCTAGTCTAAATACGACTAGCCCTCCTCCTGTTAATTTTAAAATACATTTGGAAGAGACTGGAGCTGCAATTTTGGAGTTGCATAAGGAACTCGAGATAGAATACGAAATTCATACTGAGTTTGAAGCCTTTGTTCCTACGAACGATAAGATGAAAGATACCTATGTTTTTGACATCACTCAAAATAAAGAAAAAACTAGGCATTTTTTAACGCCTGAGATAATGACCGAAATCTATGGTGAAGTCATTGATACGTCGAAAGACTTAACTCCAGAGCAACAACGTAGCTTTGTTTGTGATTATCTCAAGGTGCGTACAGCACTATCTTGGTGTCAACGTATTGTCAAAAATGCGAATACTATCGATCTCTATCTAAAAAAAATAGACACGCTCTTTAGCAAGCCCTCTCTTGATTACAAAGATATACTCGAAATAAAATCATCTCTCTCACAAATTAAATACATCTGCCTTGAGAAGCTTGGCAAGCGCGGCTATTATCAAGAAGATCCCGGAAAAGAAGAAAAATATAATCCAGATGAGTTCATCACCGATAAAGCAACAAAGCTATTAGAGAGAATTAAAAAAATCGATGAAGCACTTAATCATGATTTAGATAATATTAACGACCCAGCAACTAATTTATATTTGCGTGTCATGAAATACAAAAAGAGGAGCAATTTCAAACGTCTTGCTAATCATAAATTTTTTAATGATTTTGAAGGAATATTTTTATCACCGCATTTAAATCCCAATCAAAAATTCATGGAAATGTGCGCATTTGTTGCCAATGCTATTCCCCAAAAAACATTTTTTTCAAGCTTCTTTAATGATAATACGAAAACGCATTTCGATGATTTTTTGCGGAGAGTGCATGGGGAAAATATAAAACATAAATTCAATCAACCTAGAGATATTATAAACAATGATGTAAGTACTCCTACGACGACGACGACTACGACGACTACGACGACTACAACGACAGCACAGAATCGCCGCTTGTGAAATGAGACTGTAGCCATCATAATAGCATTCTAGCTATAGTCCATATTTTTACGGGATCTATTTATGAAAATTTTAATCGTTGGCGGCACAGGTACCATCGGTCAAGCGGTCACAAAATTGTTGGCAGAGCGTCATGAAGTGATTGTTGCGGGTCATCAGCATGGCGATATTCAAGTTGACCTTAGAGAAGAAAAATCAATTGCGGCTATGTACAAGGCTACAGGTAAATTAGATGCCGTCGTGATCACAACTGGCAAGGTTCACTTTGGTAATTTGACAGAAATGACTCCTGAGCAATACCAAATTGGTTTGCAAAGTAAATTAATGGGACAAGTTAATATTGTATTGGCTGGCCTTACCTACCTGAATGATGGCGGCTCCTTTACCCTAACAAGCGGTATTTTAAATCGTGATCCTATTCGCGTTGGATCTTCTGCTGCTATGGTCAATGGTGCGCTAGATGGCTTTGTGAAAGCTGCTGCCATAGAAATGCCGCGCGCTATACGGATTAATGTGGTGAGCCCGACTGTGTTGGCAGAATCTATGCATAAATATGCTGATTATTTTAGGGGTTTCGTGCCTGTGAATGCGGAGAAGGTAGCGCTTGCTTATAGTAAGAGTGTTGAGGGTGGGCAGACGGGGCAGGTGTATTGTGTTGAGTAGCAAATTAGAATAGTTGCTAACATTAGCTCCCGTGCGTATTCTGCATAGATGTTCGGCGTTATAAAAGCC
>Ga0207082_1111_pt1 | contig 16173 bp, 20 predicted proteins | sample Alteio_BWMinHeat_56_FD_153588 | JGI IMG/M metagenome (GOLD analysis project Ga0207082, IMG submission 153588) | Enriched cells from forest soil in Barre Woods Harvard Forest LTER site, Petersham, Massachusetts, United States -... | ecosystem: Environmental > Terrestrial > Soil > Temperate forest >...
GGTATGTTCTTTTTGTCGGGGGATAAAATAAATTTATCATTTAAATCGGCAGAGCTTGACCTTATAGGTGGCAATGCGCCCGCAGGCACTAATGATGGGATATTAGTACAGCTTGCAGGCGTAATACCTATACCGGGTGCAGGCACGGGGTCAACGGCAATAAGTAATTTATCTACAGCAATTGCAGGAAGTGATGGAATGAGTAATCCAACAACTGCATCTGTACTGGCATTGCATCTTGTTTACAATGGTACAACTTATGACAGGTTGCGCGGAAATTATGCCGAACAGGTGGTAGCATCTGCAACACAAACAACAAGCGGTCAAAGTGCTGCGCTTACCAATTGGAATGCAAGGAATGCAAACTTTATAATAAACGTTAGTGCTGCATCCGGCACAACCCCTGTTATGGTTTTGAAAATGCAGATGCAGGATATTGTATCAGGTACATGGGTAGATATACCCGGGGCATTGACAGCAAACATTATAACAACAGGTGCCAGTTTGTTATCTATTGGTTCGGGATTGACAGCAGTAGCTAATCTGTAATAAACTTTGCGTTGCCGAGAACCTATCGTTTTGTATGGACATTAACAGGGGTAAGCCCATCATTCACATTCTCAATAGGAGCGCACTACATCAACTAATATGCCGGACAAATTACAATATACTTCTTTACCGCACAGCGAACGACTTATCTATGATATGGTAGTAAGCTGCATCAACCATTATGCAAAACTTGGCAGGGCAGTAAAAACCATATACCTATCTAAAAATATGTGGGAGGTCTGGAAGGGTATATACCAAAAAGCATTTAGTGATGAAGAATGGTTGCAGGTGCAGGCGGAATGGCTAAAGGGGGGCGAAAGATTTTATTTGAACGATCATGGTGTGAGTGTGGAACGGGGTAGCGACCTGCAAGTACAAAAAATAAAATGGGAACTATGGGAAATACACAAAGCAACAGCGTAAAAGACTGGAACAGCATATGTAACCACGTAGTGATATACAGGGGATTTCATTATGACCCTATAAAAATTGCCATAAACAGAATAAAGAAAACTAATACTGAATTATATACATGGGTAGGTGTTAAGAATTTGGAAACAGGGGAACACACAATCATTTTAAAACTTTTACACTCTGCAAATTGAGCAAATTCGGATTTGATAAAATAGCACGTGAAATGCCTGCCATGAAAAGGGAGGCATTGAAGTTGCTATCTGTTGAAACCCAACAATATTTCGGTGAATCATTTAGTAAGCAGGGTTTAGGTAATGAGAAGTGGGCAGAGGTAAAACGAAGGACAAGTCCATATAGTAGTATGTGGGACAAGACCCGACCAATACTATATGGTAAATCAGGACAGCTAAGAGCGCATACGCTCGACAGCATAGAGAGTATAAATGACCATCAATTTGTATTAGTAAACCCCATGAGTTATGCGGTACTACAAAATGAGGGCGGAGAGAATGGGCAGGGGGCATATGTACCCGCAAGGCCATTTATGAAACAGACACAGGAATTAACACATATGCAATTAGAAACGCTAAACGCAGTAACAGGTAAAATATGGCATCTCCGTTTTTAAGTTGTATCAATAGCGTATTGGGGAGATTGGGTGCAATACCCAATACGTGGACGGTGCCTAAGGGTAGGGCGGCAAACCTGTTTCAATATGTTGCGATGTGGAATAACCAGGTAGAAAGGCAAAAAGAAGGTAAAGTGGAATTTGACACTCCGGCAGCTTTTTTAGAATTGATACACCCTATAAAATGGAACCAATTAAATTTTGGTGTGAACCAGGCGGATATAACATTCAGGGTTCATATAGTTGACCAACAGATAGATGCATCAGATGGGACTTTAGATCAAAACTTAGAAGTTTTTGGATATAGAGATGCGGTAATGGTGGCTTTGGGTGGTGGGTTTGCGCCTGCATTTGGCAGTACTATGTCGAGCCTGAAAGAAGATACAGACAACAACCATACTAATATATACCACTACATGATTGATTTTGTAAGTGCGGTGGTGGATAGTAAGGGCAGCCCGTTTGACCCTGATAGCAGCATGATTGGCACAACACCACCGACCAATGCAGAAATTGATGTAAGCATAACAACAAGTTATTAATAATGGCAAGGACAGTAGCAACCATACAGGCACAGATAACAGCGCAGTACGTAACGGCAATGGCGGCTATTGGCGTTACTATTGACCCTACCAAATGGAGCAAAAGGAACATACAGCAGTTGCTTATAAACATCGCTGCCGTATGCGTGAACCAGTATGAGCAGATAGACGACCTGTATATAGCACAGAATGAAACCATAGTAGCCAATGCACCAGCCGCTAACAAAGCATGGTTAAGAGCGCAAATGTTCCTGTTTCAGTATGACGCTACCACACCACAGGTAATACAGTTGAATACTACAACCTTTAATTATTATTATCCTATCATTGACCCGACTAAATTGGTAGTGAGTCAATGCTCGATACTAACGGGAACCATAAGGGGTACTGTAAAAATAAAACTTGCAACCGGCGCGACACCAGCAGCTTTAAGCAGCCCTCAAATAACAGCAGCACAGACGTATATAACCACAATAGGCGACGCAGGCATACAATACATAGTAAGCAGCGTGAGCAGCGATAAAATAATGGTACAGGCTGATGTGTACTATAATAGCCAGTATAGCAGCGTGATTTCTGCCAACGTAATTGCCGCAATAAATGCTTTCTTATTCAACCAGTCGGTAAATTATTTTGATGCAGCCATAAAATTATTAGACCTAGAAACGGCTATAAGGGCTGTAACGGGAGTAAATGATGTGGTATTGAGCAATGTGGCTGCAAGACCTGACGGAATAGCTTACGGTAGTGGGACAAACCTTGTATTAGCATATGATATACTGCTAAGGCAATGGCTACCAGTAGCGGGATATACGATAAGCGAAACAACAAGCGGGCATACTTTAGCAGATACCTTAAACTTTATAGCACAGTAATGAGCAGCATATTTGTATTAAATTTTAACGCAACCATAAATAATAACCTACCTCCTGATAAAAGGGGTAGCGTAGATGCTGCGTTATTAAATTCAAGTATGTACCCTTTGCAATGGCAGAACAATGCTTTTACTGAATATCGGACAGGGGCAACATATACAGCATATAATGCAGGAACGACCTATGCCATTGGTACTGTTGTTAGTTTTAACAAAGCAATTTATGAAAGCCTGACCGCAGGGAACATAGGCAACCAACCCGATATAAGCCCTGCATCTTGGTATCAACGGCAGGTAAATTTTATTGGTGCTGATGAGCGCATACGCTACAGGGCAAGTAAGACTGTTTTGGAATATGCCCTCAATAAATGGTATGGTACGACATTCAGGCAACCAAATACGCTAAGCGATATTTATATAACCACCAATACGGTTACAATACCCACTTTTTTAAGTGGTAAGACAGAGTCATACTCATCTATAACCGGCAAAACCATTTCGAGCGGTTTTGTTCCTGCAACGGGTAGCGGGGTGCATTTTACACCAGTCAATAATTTTACTATTTATTTTCCATCTGCGGTATATGCAGCCATAGTAGGGGGAGATAATACTATACGACAATTTGTAGATAAATATAGCGTGTGCGGATTGGTTTACAACATAACAACATACTAAGATGAAAACACTACTTACTTCACATACCAGCGACACAGCGCAATTTCCCGTAAAAAGCGGCACTTGGGATTTTATACAGGCCATCATTCACGATGAGGCAACGGGGATATGGAAAGCATTAAACTATGATGCTGCATTTGTAACGACTACCTCAACCATTGTATATGGGTTAAGGCAAAGCCCCGGCGCAACTGGGTTTACAAATTGGTCTGCCGGAGCAATAATTACACCCGGTGCAATTAGTGGTGATTTTTATTTAATACTTGTCCCTGCGCAAGTGGTAGCAAATCCGACAGGTGGCAATGTGTTTATACTAAATGCCGATACCCCAACCTATGAAACAGGAAGCGGCTTAGATCCCGTAACATATAGCGATACCAGCACCTTTAATACTCACCAAACAATAGTAGGTAAAATAACAACAGGCGCAGCGGGTAGTGGCGCATATGGCGACTTGTCGGGAACAAATGCACTACAAAGGACATTGAACCCGCAGATAAGTCTTTCTTCAAGCCTTACATGGGCAAACCCATTGACAGTAAATTTTGCCAGCCATCAAAACCTAATATTCAGCGCAACGCTTGTAGGATTGAATACCTTAACCTTCGATTTTACAAATGCGATAGTAGGGGCAAAAGTGAAAATACAAGGATTATTCCCTAACACTTCCACCTTTAGTATTACGGTGCCATCGGGTAGCGATGTAAAGAGCCTGACAGGCGCATGTAGCACATGGGTAGCGGCAAGTTCAACGGCATGGTGTGTAATAGAATGTGTATTTACAGGAATAGCAGGTGTTAGACCGCAGGTATTGGTATCATTCACATCTACAACAAACCCATAATATGGCAGAGGATAAAAAGCAATCATGTACACAAGGCAGGCGGGTAGTAGCATATCCGCCCGAACCCATATATAATATGCTTAGGGCTTATCCGACACTAACAGATGAAAGTGTGAGTAGTTTTGTAAATGAAGCTATAAAAGAAAAAATAAACAGGCTGCCCGAAGGAATCAGGGAACAATTAAAAAGACAGTCGAAACATAATTATTGATTCTATAATTTTGCGTTATGTTACCGAAGGCTTGAATAGATTGAAAGGGACATTTTCCTGTCCTTTCAAGACATTTAACGATAACGTCAATTATAGAACAAACTACCAATTAAGAAGCAGAGCCTGCTACTGATTAAGCTAAGAACTCATAATTTCTGCAAATTCTTCTTTACTATTTATCTTAACTACATATATTTGAGCAGCACCATAAAATACAGGCTGAGGTGTATTTTTAGTTTGCCCGGAAAATATCAATCTTTTAACTAAGTAGTTTTCACCATCAACCAATATAATATCTTCGCGTTGTGGTATGGCAAAAAAGCGAAATGGATCTGGAAGGTTTTTTAATTCTCCATTTTCTTCTATAACTGTAACATATAGTATATATATTGGCTTTTTCATATTGCCAATATAAGTATAATTATCAATTATATCTTTTGTTTTCTGACTAATGATTGGTTGTGGATTAGCGCCAAATAATTTTTCAAAATGTTTTTTTGATTTGCCAAGTTTAGAAAGCATATTGCTGTGTTTTAAACTCAACATTATCTCTGCTCAATAGAACCCGTGCGTGAGCCAATATTTAGACTTTTGTTCTATAATTTACATTATGTTAAATAGAAATTAAATGATTTATAGCCTATAGTAGGTTCTACTCACTTTGGTACTGATATTGACTAAACTAAAAAATACAATTATCTCACTAAACCATTATAACTATGAGATCAGCTTTTTAGCTCTTTCGCTCCTGCTTTTCTGCCAATTGGCAATAGCCCAACGTATTTATTTTCTACAAGGTCCAAATAAAGACACTGTCAGCAATTCGGATAACAAAATCCTACTCAGGTTTATACTATCATGGAGTCAGCTCTGATTTTACGCACCCGGTTAATTATAATAAATGGGCCAAACCAAGACATAGTATGTATAGAGATTAAGCACTCTTAAATTATTATTTTATTATTTTAGAGTTTCAAGCCTCTATATGCATAAAATACTACTGGTATTACTACTCTGCCTCCCTTTATCCTTATATGCACAAAATCCTAAATCAGATTCTGCCTGGTTGGTACAAAACTATTCCAAGCGCGATGTATATATTACCATGAGAGATGGTGTAAGATTGTATACTTCCCTATACACTCCTAAAGACAAGAAAGAAACACATCCCTTTCTTATTAACAGAACACCCTATTCCATAGCACCCTATGGCAATGATACCTTCAAAGCATATTGGAACACTTACCTGATGCAATATTTTAGAGAGGGTTATATTATAGTTCTGCAGGATGTGCGTGGCAGGTATATGAGTGAGGGGCAATTTGTAGATGTCCGTCCTTTTATCCCTAACAAAAAGAGCAGTTCAGATATCGATGAGGCCAGTGATACCTACGATACAATAGATTGGCTGGTAAAATATATAGAAAATAATAACGGACGAGTTGGAGTATGGGGTATCTCCTATCCTGGTTTTTATGCTACCATGGCTGCCCTATCCGGCCACCCCGCCTTAAAAGCTGCCAGTCCACAGGCGCCGGTCACAGATTGGTTCATGGGGGACGATTTTCACCATAATGGAGCCCTGATGTTGATGGATGCTTTTGGCTTCTATTCAGGCTTCGGAAAGCCCCGTCCATATCCTACAAGACAAGGTGCTGGTGGTTATGATTTTAAAGGTCAAGACATGTATTCGTTTTATCTAAAAACCAAAACAATAGATAGTTTATCTAAACTTATTGGTGATAGTATACAGTTCTGGAATGACCTCTGTAAGCATCCTGATTATGATAGCTTTTGGAAGGCCAGAAACCCTCGCAATTTTGTGCAATATATACCTGATAGTTGTGCCACTTTGGTAGTAGGTGGCCTGTTTGATGCAGAGGACTGCTATGGTGCCTGGAACTTATATAAGGCCATAGAGTTAAAAGCTCATAATGAGAATACCCTGGTTGAGGGCCCTTGGTCGCATGGCGAATGGGCAAAGGACTCCGGAACATATATGGGTAATCCTATATTCGACAGGGCTACCTCAGTTGATTACAGATCGTGGTACGAAAAGGCTTTTTTTGATCGACACTTATTAAATCATAACGATATAAGTAAGGGGAAACAGCTACTTTCTGCTACTTATGGAGAAGCTAACATCTTCATTACAGGTGCAAATAAATGGATTAGCTATCCAAGATATGCCCCATTGTATAATACCGATGGTTTTAGTAATTTATTTTTGCAATCAAATGGTAATCTATCATTTACATTCATTACTGAAACTAAAAAATCAGACTATTACACTAGCGATCCTGCCAAACCTGTACCATTTAATGAAGGTGTTCACACCAGCAGAACAAGGGAATATATGACCGACGATCAGCGTTTTGCAACTAGTCGTCCTGACGTCCTCTCCTATCAGACCCCCATCCTGGATACAGAGGTAACAGTTGTTGGCCCTCTCACTGCAGATCTGTTCGTTTCACTTTCCACCACCGATGCAGACTTTATAGTAAAAATCATAGATGTATTTCCAGACGACTTCAAATATGTAGACAACATTAATGGTCATGGAAATGGAAAGAATTACATTATGTCAGGATATCAAATGTTGGTTCGTGGTGAGGTAATGCGTGGCAGATACAGAAATAGCTTTACGCATCCAGTTCCATTTACACCTGGTGAGATAACAGAAGTAAAATATAAATTACCCGATATTGCCCATTGTTTCAAAAAAGGGCACCGCATCATGGTGCAGATCCAAAGCACCTGGTTTCCTTTGGTAGACAGAAATCCACAACAATTCATTAATATCTATAAAGCCAAACCTGAAGATTTTGTAAAGACTAAGGTTCATATTTACTATGACAGGGAGCATCCATCACATATAGTGCTACCAATTTCAACACATTGATTATTTTGTATATTTGACAAATAACACCAATAACCTAAAGTATAGCTTTAGGCTATTTTTATTGAGATCCAAACAATCATAAGTATCATTTTTAATTGCTATTAAGTATTTAATTTTCAATTATTAAAAATTGTTATTTTAAATTTTACTTTAGACTATATTAAACGAACTGAATCTTCGAACACCTCTACTATCCGGCGAATATTTGATGGCTGAATTTTCCACAATTTTATCTTGTTGGCACAGTTTTAAATTAACCTTAGGTATGACAACAGCTACAAAAGGCACAGGGGTAACGATGATGAGGGGTGCTTGGCCGTACCTGGAATTGACTTGCTTCCTGTGTCCTATTTTTTTGCACAAGAATCATGTTGCAAGCTTAATGTCAAATGAGGACGTTTATTATGAGTTTAGCGGCCAACTATATTTAAATGTTTGCCTCCCAACCCGCTTCAGTTAGGGCAACACTATTATTAAATACTTTTACGAATTTCAGTGTTCTTAAAACATCTATATGTTCTTTCAATGTCGGATATGGATATCCGGTCTCGTCGACCAAAATATCTATAGGTATAGAACACGGATATCCTTGTTGCTTTGAGATTTCCTGTAATTTCTTGTGAATGGCAATGGTAGGCATGAACAACAGCTTTAGCGTTAGAAAACTAATTAGATTCTGCTTGGCCGTTGTTTTACAAATATATCTTAATATCGGATCAGTTTATGAAATAAGACGAATTAAATTATTTTAATGCCCAATAGGGATTTTGGTTAAAAAATCTCGAAATATAGATGTTTAGTTGTCATTTAATCTTTTATTCATATTCATTGTCTAAATTGCGAACATAAATATAATATTACTATAACTATGCTTGACAAAGAGATAGAATTCTTCAAACGTCATAAAGAAGAATTGAAACTTGTATATCATGGAAAGTACATAGTGATAAAAGGGAGAAATGTTCTTGGAGCATACAATTCACACCAGGAAGCTTATAATGAAACTATAAAGGATCACGCTGTGGGTACATTCATTATTGAGAATTTAAGCGCAATATTAAAGCCTAATTAAAGGGGCAATTAAATTACACTTAAAATCTAATTAAAGTTTTTTAATGCTCTTTTTCAATAGAGCAAAAGGGATTTATTTGCAAGCTCATGACAATTTTGAGCTTGGATAATGAATAGCAAATTTAATGTTTGTGCCATATTATTAGTGCTGTTATTATCAAACAATAGCTGTTTTGCACAAAGCTCTACCAACCAAATTACACTCAACAAGCTTACTCCCTGGAATTTCTCTTTAAGCACTCCAGCACAACTTGAAAATGACCAAACCATTTCAGGAGCATTCTCTCTGGTTGTAAAAACAAAAAGCAAAGGTTGTTCCGTGTATGCCAATATTAATAGTTGGTCATATCCTTCAGGGTTTACACTTCCATCTTCTCCTTTAGAAATTCATTATACATCTACCAATTCCCCTTCAGCTTATAATATCGCTACATCACCAATTGCACTCACGTCAAGCAACCAATTATTATTTAATCAAAATAAAACAGGGAGTGCCTATACTTTCTACTATGATATGATCCTGCCAGCTGTAGGTTATGATTGGTATCCCGGCAACTACAGTTTTACAATTACTTTCACAATGACGCAACCTTAATCAGTCCTCATATTATTTGTATTTTCTTATTGCTACCTATTTTAATTTATAAATTTTGTTTTTATTTTAGTGGTTGAAACCTCTAAAACAAATTCTTAAATCTCCTTTGTTATGCGAAAAGTCCTAAAGTTTTTGGGCTACCTCTTACTTATTTTAGTAATAGGTGTAGCCATTTTACTTAGTTATGTAAAGTTGGCACTACCTAATGTTGGCGCTGCTCCTGAGATGAAAGTTGAGATGACACCCGAGCACATTGCTCATGGCCGTTATCTAGCCAATAGTGTTACTATTTGTATGGATTGCCACTCTACCCGCGACTGGTCAAAATTTGCAGGGCCACTTACGCCAGGCACATTGGGCAAAGGTGGTGAGCTCTTCGATCAGAAATTTGGATTTCCGGGTGTGTACTACTCCCGCAATATCACCCCAAAAGGTATCAGCCGTTATACTGATGGAGAACTTTTTAGAGTTATAACTACCGGTGTAGATAAAGAAGGCAAAGCACTTTTCCCCGTTATGCCTTACCCTTATTATGGTCGTATGGATCCTGAAGATATTAAAGACATTATTGCATACATCCGCACACTTGAGCCAATTGATAATGTAGTGCCGAAACCTGTATCAGATTTTCCGATGAATTTTATTCTTAATACCATTCCTAAAAAAGCAAATCTTCAGCCAAAACCATCAAGGTCTAATGAAGTTGCATATGGGGCATATATGGTAAATGCGAGTGCTTGTAGGGAATGCCATACTCAGGTTGATAAAGGACAGATCATTGAGGCATTGGCTTTTAGCGGTGGCAGGGAATTTCCTTTCCCGGACGGTTCTACTGTAAGATCGGCTAACCTGACGCCAGATCTGGAAACTGGTATTGGTAACTGGACCAAAGAAGCATTCCTTAATAGGTTCCATATGTATTCTGATACTAGCTATAAAATACCTCCTATGACCAAAGGTGCTATGAACAGCATCATGCCCTGGAACATGTATTGCCATATGAGTGATGAAGACCTTTCTGCTATCTATGCTTATTTACATAGCCTGAAACCAATAAAGAACCAGGTAACAAAATTTACTGCAGCTAAATAACTGAACCGGAATTTATGGATTATCGGGTCAAGGTAATGTTTTGTGTTACAATCGACTGATTTTAAATTAAATAGCATCAATTAATTGAAAATTAGTTGATGCTATTTCTATGTATTGAACCACGATTTTTACGATTTATGTATTACCGGGCTACGTATATTATAACGTGGAAAATCCCTTAATCCAACTAATGCCGGTTCAAATTATACGGTTTCTCCATAATACTCTTCCCTAACCGCCTTCACCCTATCGCTTGTCATATATTCATCAAAGCTCATTTCACGGTCTATAAGTCCGTTAGGAGTAAGTTCTAATATACGGTCTGCAACAGTTTCTGCAAGGGCATGGTCACGAGTGGTAAACAGGATCGTACCTTTAAAATCTTTCATACCATTGTTCAGGGCAGTGATACTTTCCAGATCAAGGTGGTTGGTTGGTTCGTCAAGCATCAACACATTACCTTTCAGCATCATCATACGACTCATCATACAACGCATTTTCTCGCCTCCACTTAACACCGAACATTTCTTTAATGTCTCCTCACCGCTAAACAACATCCTACCAAGGAAACCACGTATAAAGGTCTCATCTTTTTCTTCACTATATTGTCTCAACCAGTCAATCAGGTTATCATCTTTACCTTCAAAATATTGAGTATTGTCTGACGGCAAATAAGTAGTAGTTGTAGTTACCCCCCATTTAAAACTGCCTTCAAAATCCTTATCCTCACCGGAAAGTATCTTGTAAAATGCACTTGTTGCAAGTGAGTTGTGAGAAAGCACAGCAATCTTCTGTCCACGCTTCAGGTCAAAGTTGATATCTTTAAAATACACTTCACCATTCACTATTTTGCCTAGTCCTTTTACTTCAATTATCTGGTCACCAGCCTCACGCACCTGGTTATTAAAGAGGATAGCTGGATATTTACGATTGCTCGCAGTCATATCCTCCAGCTTTATCTTATCCAATGCTTTCTTACGGCTGGTAGCTTGTTTACTCTTAGAGGCATTCGCAGAGAATCGCGCGATGAAGTCCTTTAACTCAGCTATTTTATCTTCAGCCTTACGGTTACTTTCACTTCTTTGTTTCAATAACAACTGGCTACTTTCGTACCAGAAGCTATAATTACCCGTAAATATGGTGATCTTTCCGAAGTCGATATCTGCAACGTGTGTACAGACAGTATCCAAAAAGTGACGATCATGCGATACTACCAATACTATTTTATCATAATCTGCCAGAAAGTCTTCTAACCAACTAATTGTCTCGAGATCCAGATCGTTGGTAGGTTCATCGAGCAATAAAATATCCGGGTGGCCGAAAAGTGCCTGTGCCAATAACACCCTTACTTTTTGATTACCATCCAGTTCTTTTACTAGTTTATAATGGAATTCTTCTTTCACACCAAGGCTACTCAGCATAGTAGCTGCATCGCTTTCTGCTGTCCAGCCATTCATTTCAGCAAATATCCCTTCCAGCTCACCTGCCTTTATACCATCTTCCTCAGTAAAATCTTCTTTGGCATAGATAGCATCTTTGGCCTGCATTACTTCAAACAATTTGCTGTTACCACGCATCACAGTTTCCAATACAGTTACCTCATCAAATTCATAGTGGTTTTGCTTCAGCACACTCATGCGGCTGTCTTTGGTGATGTCTACCCTACCTGTGGTTGGGTCTATCTCGCCGCTGATGATCTTTAAAAATGTGGATTTACCTGCTCCGTTGGCACCAATGATACCATAGCAATTCCCCTCGGTGAACTTAATGTTCACATCCTCAAACAATACCCTTTTGCCATAGCGCAGGGATAAATTATTAATTGAAATCATATTGCAAATTCAAAACTTAAAAGTGAAAACCTAAAATTGTTCTATACGAACCCTTCTAAGCGGCTGCAAAGGTACGTGAAATAAGTGAATTAGCTTAAATGTTGATAAGTTGAAAGGTTGATATGTTGATAGGTTTGTTTTATACTTTGAGACTGACATATAAACTGAAGTATTCGGTTCATAGCACGGTTTTTATACATACTATGTTATGCATACCGAAAGATCAGAAGAAATAAAGGTTGCCTTCCTTGAACTGGAGAAAAACGCAAAGGCTACAAATGAAAAACTTAGGGCATTTCTGATGGGTTTATCAAATGAAGATATGTTAACCAGGATCAGGCAGCTGAATTTATCTGACAAGAGTTTGAATTTTTTATGCCAGGGCATTGCTCTTGAAAATGAGGATTATGAGATATGTATAGCTGTTGAGACCATCAAAAAAGAAAGAGCTGCAAATGACAAGAATGCAAATCTTGAAATAGACAGCCAAATAAAACCAGATAAAATATAGCTTAACAATACTAATACTCCCCCTCTTCATCAATTTATAAAATAACCTCAATGGCCAACCTGAAATTTGATTATGAATCATTTGAAATAGATAATGCAACAGTACTACCCCTTAATAAAAAAATAAGAGCTGCATTTGAAGAGCGGATAACAAAACGATATGAGACCTTCATAGATCAGATCAACGATTGTGATGGGTGTTATAAGGTTACGTCCATTAGTAGAGATGGAGCTAGTTTTTACGGACATATTTTTGTGAACGCAGAGTTGCTGGCCAAAATAATAAATACCATAAACTGATCTTCTTTGGCAACAAATAAAAATTTATGCATAATATGTAATTGTTTCTTATTAGTTTCATAGTTCACAATTCCATCAATCTTATGATCTGGCAAATTATTTTAGGCGGCATCGCAGGTTACCTGGCGGGCGTTGTAATGAAGGGTAAAGGGTATGGTATCATCATTGATATTGTTTTGGGTCTTGTAGGTGGCTGGCTTGGCGGCTGGATAGCGACATCATTAAACATTCATTTAGGAGGTAGTGCAGGATATTTAATTATAGCTTTTTTAGGTGCTGTAATATTGGTATGGTTGTCCCGGATTGTAAGAAATGGCTAATTTCTTGATAAACCTAAGATACAAAATTCACAAAAGCTATATAGCTGTTTATTATAAATTATAAATAGCAAACCGTAGTTTTGTCTTACTATGCGAAAGATAATTGCAGTGATCATATTTGCCATGGTATTGATCCTGGCCGGGTATACTTATTGGTTCTATTTCAATTCTTATAGTGATGGTTATCGTGAAGGCATATTGCAGAAATTCTCACGCAGGGGTAATATCTTTAAGACCAATGAGGGCGAAATGGTACTATTAGGTTTTGGACAAAGAAGTAATGGCATGATCAATTCTAATTTCTTTTATTTTAGTGTGACTGATAAATCACTTGCAGATTCGCTTGATAAATGCATGGGCAAGTCGATGAGACTGCACTATATACAGTATCGTAAAAGCCTACCCTGGAGAGGTGACAACTACAATGGCAAGAACAGCGAGACCGGCCAATATATTGTAGACCATATTGATAATGTGAAAGACGCTACGGTGTATTAATATTAAGGAGTCACGTCCAAAAACATCACCCGCATTTCTTTTTATCAAACATATTCTTTGTCTAAAAAGATAGTGTCGTTTAAATATTATAAATTTATCACAGTCTTATATTAGCTTCACATTGTATTGGAGTTCAGTACATAAAATAAGTTGCATGAACAAGATCTTAAACTACACCATATGCTTATTCCTGCTTAGCCTGTTTAGTATTACTAATGCTGTAGCACAAAAGACCATCATGGCAGATGGCCATTGGACAAAAAAGAACACTACATGGGATTTTCAATATAATGCCAGTATCACTATCGATTCCGGCAACAAAGTATCAGGCTTTATAGTTTGGAGAATTGTAAAAACAGATAATAGTGCCATTGCCTATTATCGTGGTAAACTAAACATGGTTGCTGTTGAGAATATCTCCGGCAGTTATGATCCTGCACAATACCATTTACAATTTGAAGGCACATCAAAAAACGATCCCAATGGTATCATTGGCCTTGACGTATATGATCTATACCTTAAAAACAATAACATAAGTGGTAAGACTAAAGCTGGTGGTACTTGGGAAGGCATATTTACCGGGAGCTATTCTACTTTGGGCAACTGAATTTAGCCTCTTAATCAGATATTTATTAATTCACCAAATACTAAGCAGTACTCAAAATTATATGCATAAAAAAAGGGAGCATAGCTCCCTCTCCACCTCTAAACTTTACAACTTAAAATTATTATCCTTCGCAAAACTATGATAATCGTTGAGTATCATTATATTAATTTTTGTTTTAGAGCGACTCTGGTAGTCTTTTTACGGTAACATGACATTGCCAGGTTATTGATGTTTAATCCACATAATACATTTTAAGCATGCCTTTGTTTTTGGCATCTATCTCACCACGGTATGTAAAACTGAATTTGTCTTTTACGATCTCGTAAGTGGTCTCAGAGATATTTATTTTCCCCGCTTGGCTGTTTTGTTCCATTCTGGCTGCCGTATTCACTGTATCACCCCAAATATCGTAAGCAAATTTTTTGACCCCAACTATGCCCGCTACCACACTGCCTGAGTGGATGCCTATCCTGATATCAAACGATTTATCACCCAAATGTTTTTTTCGATCAACTATAAAATCCCTTATCTCTTTAGCTGCCATTACAACATGTTCCGCATGTGAAGGGTCTGCAAGGGGCAGGCCGCCAACTGCAAGGTAAGCATCACCAATGGTCTTGATCTTCTCCATATGGTGTTTGCCAATTATCTCATCAAAAGTTTTGAAGCAGGTATGCAGTTCATCAACCAATTCCTGTGGTTTCATTTTTTCGCCAGCACCTGTAAAGTTTACAAAATCTGTAAATATCACCGATACATCATTGAATAGTTTGGCTTCTGCACTGCCTTTATTCTTCAGTTCTTCAGCAACTTCACTTGGCAGGATATTCAAAAGCAGGTCTTCAGATTTTTGTTTTTCAATCGACAATAATTTATTTGATTTGATCTGTGTCTTGTAGTTTCGGAATACAAAGAATATAACAACAAGCAAGCCAATGATACCAGCAATATAAAATACTCTTTCATTGCGCTTTTTGGCAACTTCCAATTCATCAATTTTTATTTGCTTGTTCTTAAGTTCCACTTCTCTTTCAGTAGTGAGTCTTTCGATCATTGTTTTACTGTCCATATTAAACACAGAATCCTTATAATCTGCATGTAGTATATAATGTGTCAGCGCATCTTTATAGTTGCCCTCCATTTTCTCTATTTGTGAAAGAATAGCATAGTCATACGTTTTGTCGGAAAAACCCTGAGATTCTTTATCAATAGCAATTGCTTTCTGAGCATATTCTTTTGCTAATTTCAGGCAGATCTGTTTTGTAGCAGGTACAAGGCTGTCTGGTTGTATCTTGTTTACACTATCAGCAACAATGCACCAATAATATTCCGCCAAATTGATATAGGCTCTCGAAATGCCGTTTTGATTGCCGAGAAGCTGATATATGCTGTACGCCCTGAATTGTGCTGCAAGTGCAAGGTTATATTTTTTTTGTGCATTGTATATAACACCCATGTTACCAAGATTCCGAGCAATGCCGTCATTACTACCTAATTCCTCATACAGCTTTAGTGATTTTTGGTCATAATCCAACGCCTTGTCAATAAGGCCCATATCGTTGTATATATTTCCCATATTACCTAATTCAAGAGCTGTTCCATCTTTATCATTAAGTTCTTTGTATTTAATAACTGCAATAGAGTCATAGTACAGCGCTTTAGGTAAATTTTTTTCTTCATCATACACATTGCCAATATTCCCATATTGA
>Ga0207082_1112_pt1 | contig 15970 bp, 17 predicted proteins | sample Alteio_BWMinHeat_56_FD_153588 | JGI IMG/M metagenome (GOLD analysis project Ga0207082, IMG submission 153588) | Enriched cells from forest soil in Barre Woods Harvard Forest LTER site, Petersham, Massachusetts, United States -... | ecosystem: Environmental > Terrestrial > Soil > Temperate forest >...
AGCCATGGACGTAAGCTAACTGAAAAATTAAAAACCCTCATCCCGCGCCAAATGTTTGAAGTACCCATTCAAGCCGCTATTGGCGGCAAAATTGTCGCCCGCGAAACCATTTCCGCTCAGCGCAAAAATGTTCTCTCCAAATGTTACGGCGGCGACATTAGCCGCAAAAGAAAGTTGTTAGAAAAGCAAAAAGAGGGAAAGAAGAGAATGAAGTCCGTTGGCAAAGTAGATATCCCTCAAGAAGCCTTCATGGCCGTCCTAAAAATCGAATCTTAACGGTGTCATTGTGTTTGTGGGAGCGAACTTTGTCCCGCCCACAAAAATAATAAATGTAGTGCAGGCGCTTGCGCCGTGTGTTTGTAGGGGCGAAGCTTGCGAGCCCGTGTTCCGGACGGAGTATTTAAACAGTGCCTAAAAATAAGAAAAAACCTAGAAAGCAAGACGATTCGCTAAAGTCCCGCAAACGCGCTAAGAAAGGACGGTCAAAAACAACGCGTGGCGAAGTCTATTATAACAATGATCTACTCATAAGCAGCTGGAAGGCACGTGACGAGCTTTATGAAACACTCTTTGGACAGCCTGTTTCTATCTCGCCGCCAGACTATGCTCCCCCTAAACTCCTGAAAAGCAAAGATGATGCTGCGGCAAGAGAAGCCGAATTCCAATTAGAGAATACTAGTGGCCAATTGGATGTGAGCAATCAGCAATTGGCAGTTTTCACCTATGCCCCGGATCCGATACGCCCTTACTGGACTTATATCACGGCCGGTCTCAGCACACCCTGGTTGCAAGACGAAGCCCAGGAAGTATCGGGTTTTGGTTTAGAATTAGTGATCAAATCACCCATCGAGGCAGATTGGCCTGCACAAATATTACGCACAATGGCTTATTACATCTTTAATCACATGGGCACACTAAGCCCAACTGTGCGTCTGGCTCTTAATTCATCTGTTGTTGCCGGTGGCGATTCACTTTTGCGCAACATGCTTATCTGGTACGCCGATGAAGCTCCAGACAGTTGGTATCAATTGCCTTCAGGCGGCTTTGGTATTTTCACTGCTATCGGAATCACAGATGACGAAATGAAACTGACTGAATCACTTCATGAAGAGTATGGCACTTGGTGTATGCAACAAATTTTGCGCCAAATTGGTTTAGGACAAATTACAGATCCGTCTCGCTCCAGCGTAATGGACAGAGACGACATATCATCCGTAATCAATTCAGTCCAAGGTTTTGCCGAACAATTCCATCAAGATTTCCCGAACGCCAATCGTCTCAACTCCTGTGGCATCGAAGAACAGAATTAGTAAAGGGGGTGTTATGAATTTTCAGATTTCTAAGTTAGTAAAGTCGCCGGAATGTGTTCTATACGGTTCCTTGCTTTTGGTGTTTATGGGTATGTTATGGGGGTGGGCCGTTAAGTTGATTCAGCTGTCCGGAGTCCTTTCGCCTTCTTTAGCATACGGTACTCGGTCGCTATATATATCTAATTTTCCGGTGATCTGTAATGCATTCGTACAGCCGATCTTTGTTTTATTGGCCCTTATTAATTTATTTCGCTGTGAAAATAAATGGATTTCACTAGCCACCATTTTAGTTGCTTCTCTCATTTGTTGTGCGTGTATTTCAATGATATGGAGAGCTTCAGGTCGATAATAGATCAAATCATGTAATCTTCAGGAGTATTTTGTTCTTGTTGTCCTGGCTTGGGATATTCGCATACTAGTTTTCCGTCACGCATTACTACAAAGGCAGTTCCTGTTTGCGCAGCTAATTCCCAGGCTCTCTTCCTGGCACGGATTAATGCCTTTATAGCACCTTGCATATCTTTATCATTTAGGCGGGAGACTGGTATTTTCAACGGATTTTCTTTTTCAACTGCCATATATTATGACTTCCTTTGTCTACCGGAATGAATTATAGCCCAAGTCAAATTCATAGCTAAGCTAGCGTAAATTTAATCAAAAAAATTGAACCAATTGCCCGCATTAAACGTCTTAACTAATGCAGGCAGCGAAAAGGCTTGTTTGACGGTTACGGAATAACCGGACGTTTATGAAAATAGTGCTAGACAAAACGTCCGGTTAGTGCTAAGATTGAGGTTGAGAATTTGCCTAAGCTTGAAACGTTCGCGATCGATGGGTTAATCCTGAAATTTAATTCTCGAGACCACATGGAGCCACATTTTCATGTGATTAAACCGGGAAAGAAATGGGAAATTCGAATTTACTTTCTCACCTGTTCTGAGAATTTCCTGCACATGGAATATAAGAGACCGTCAAACCCACCTGCCAATTTTGATGGCATCTCCAAAGGGGAGCGAAAAGAATTGTTAGATTACGTATTGAAGCACCAAACACAACTGCTTATGGAATGGCAGAAAAAAGTTAGAACGGTAGTGAACTATAATGCCAATACTTAAAGACAAAGCCATAATGTCAGTAGATCCGCAGTTTGTACGCCACATTCCGGTTGAGAAATTTCGTGTAATTAAGCATGCAAATGACTTTGATGAAAAAATTGTCAATTTTTTTCATAGCTGTGGCCGCAAGTTCGTTGGTTGAATATACAGAAGAAATTCGTAAGGTTCTGGATACAAAAGAATTTAGGATTCTATTCCTGCGTGAAGATGTCTCGCTGGATTGGCTACCTGATCAACTACTAAGGTCTAGGCTGCCCACCAACAAACTGTTGCACAAGATTCTGTTGTTTTCGGACTGGTGCATTCCGGAGAGAGTTATTCAAGCCTGGGCAGATAATTCACAGCATGCCATGATTGCGAATGCTTATGTCACTGAGGAGTTACTTATCGTCAGAAATTGTGCTTTGGAAAAATTGGAAATTCCTTTTACTGACCCCATCTTGCGTGACATTCCGCTTAGAGAAAGAAATCAATTTGAGATAGATGAGGCTGGCAGTTTCATACATTGGCCAAGTAAAGACATAGATCTAGATTTTGATGCCCTGCGTTATGTTGTAGATCCTCAATTTAAAAAGAAACTAGATGCGCAGCGCGTACTTTTTGAGCGAAAATTTGGGCAAGCAGTTAAAAAAATAAGAGAATCAAATAATCTTACGCAAGCAGATATCGAAGCAAAGGCTGGTATATCAGAACGACAATTACGCCGTTATGAGACAGAGGGAATTAAGCCGCGTGTCTCGTCCTTAGAAAAGCTTGCGAAAGCTCACAACATGGACCTTAATACCTATCTTGAAAAAGTTGCGGTAGCCGTTAACGAAACTGGTTAATTTGATCTCGCGTTTGCTCAGCTGCTTTTCTAGCTTCAGCAGCAAAATCTTTTTCTTTACTGGCATAAATTATCTTGCGGCCGGAATTGATAATCATGCCGGCTCCGTGTGAATTAATGCCATTACGCACGGTTGCTTCTATATCTGCCCCTTGCGCACCCACTCCTGGTACCAGAAAAATCATGTTTGGGGCCATGGCTCTTACTTCAGCAAGTTCTTCTGGATAGGTAGCACTGATGACAAGCAAGACATTGCCATTCCTGTTCCATAGATGAACCGCTTTGTTTGCTATGTGCCAATAAAGGGGTTTTCCGTCAACTATATTTAAATCTTGCAAATCTTTTGCGCCAGCGTTAGACGTGCGGCAGAGGATGATAATGCCCTTATCTTTCTGTTCCAAGAATGGCTGCAAGCTGTCAGAACCCATAAAAGGATTTACTGTTACAGCATCAGCTTTGTAGCGGTCAAAGGACTCTTTTACGTATAGTGCGGCTGTATTGCTTATGTCGTTGCGTTTGGCATCAAGAATTACCGGGACTTGTGGATAATGTTCGTGAATATAGATAATTGTCTCTGCCAATTCTTGTTCTTTGGCAAAGGCAGAATAAAAAGCAACTTGTATTTTATATGCGCAGACCAAATCGTGAGTGGCATCGATTATGCTGCGATTAAAAGCAAAGACAGGCTCTTTTTCGGAGTGCAAATGAGCCGGTATTTTTTCTAAATCGGGATCCAAGCCTACGCATAATAAGCTATTATTTTTCTTGGTTATCTCGGCTAGTTGATCAAGAAACTTCATTGCGAAAGGGACAATGCTTTCACGGGGTCGGGTGCAGTTGTTTGTGTGTGTGTTGAAACGGCATCTGATTGAACTGGTGGATATTTCATTAGCCAATAATGATGTCCATAGCGGGAATAATAGGCAACTGTTTTGGTCAATCCTTCCTCCAGAGATATTGTTGGCTGCCAGCCTGTGAACCACTTGATTTTTGTAATATCCAAATAAGAATCCCCTGGTTCCTGTGCCTTGCGTTCCGGCGAGAATTCAGCAAACTCCCAGCTGCCTCTTTTGGCTACTTTTAGGATTGTTTCGGCTAGTTCAATAAAGTTTACTGGGATGTCTGAACCAACATTGAAAATTTCGCCATAGGCTTTTGGAGTCAAAGCTAGCCTGAGGATAGCTTCGACACAATCATCTACATAACAAAAATCGCGCAAAATGCTGCCATCGCCAAAAACCTGAATCTTTTCATTGTCCATGGCCAGACGAACAAACCAATTGCAAACACCAAAACGTGAATGCATCATTTGACTGCGTGGGCCATAAATATTTGTCAGTCTAAGCATTACGGATTTTATGCCATGGGCATCGTTGTAGACTTTGATAATTTTCTCAGCCGTTAAATTAGAAATTTCGTAAATACCTTTAGGATTGGTCGGTGCTTCTTCGCTAACTGGGAGGGTTACCGATGGACCATATTGACCGCGGGTGCCGGTATAAACAACTATCGCCTTAGGGTTGTATTTACGGCAGGCTTCCATCAATACCGCCGTGCCGGTGATATTCATTTCTATATCCGGGAAAGGATTGGACATGCTCATCAAATGGCAAACCTGTCCGGCAAGATGGAAAATGAAATCCTTGTCCTTTACAAGATAATTAACAGCCGTTTCATCCCGAATGTCACAATAGTTGACCCGTAATTGGTTAATCATTGGGGTAATATTGAACTCGTTACCGCCATAATCGGGAATCATGGCATCCAGAATGGTCACTTTTGCCCCCGCCTCAGCCAGGCGAATGGCTAGATTGGAGCCAATAAATCCCATGCCGCCTGTAATTAGTACGGATTTGCCAGCAAATTCTTTATTAAATATTTTATGATCGCTACGTTCGCTCAATCCTTTCGCTCTCTCCGCGTTATCCCCGCTCGGATTCGCCGCGCATGTCGCCTCATCCTCGCTGCCAAGCTCTTTTATATTAACAGCCTTTAAGCAGGCGCTACGATGTGTAAGTGTACCAGTTTTCAAATGGACTTTCTTGGAGAAATAAAGGGGCATTAATTCGAGCGGACTGAATTTCTTTTACTATTAGCAAGTTGTTCTTTGTCGAAAGTTCAGCCTGGGGCGATCAGGCGCTTTCCCCAGCATGCTGTTTAAAGATAGTAACCATAAACATGAAAGTACCTTTTGCTGATTTCAAAAAACATTACAAACAATATCAAACTGAAATTGATCAAGCAGTTTCACGAGTGCTAAACAGCGGCTATTTTATTCTTGGTCCTGAGCTGGAAAAATTTGAGCAGGAATTTGCTGAGTTGATTGGACAGGGTTTTGTTATTGGCTGTGCCTCTGGTACTGAAGCTATTTATTTAGCTTTGGCGGTTTGTCCGGTTGGTCCAGGCGATGAAGTCATTGTTGTTGCTCATACTGCTGTTCCTACTATCTCGGCCATATCCATGACGGGTGCAACTCCTGTTTTTGTAGACATCGATCCCCAAACCTATCTGATGGATGCTGCTCAAGTTGAAAACTTGATCACACCTAAAACTAGAGCCATTATTCCAGTGCATCTATATGGGCAGATGGTAGATATGCAGCCACTTTTAAAACTGGCAGCTAAGCATCGATTATTTATTATAGAAGACGTGGCCCAGGCTACAGGGGCAACATATAAAGGTGCTATAGCTGGAACACTGGGAGATTTTGGTACTTTTAGTTTCTATCCCAGCAAAAATATCGGGGCTTTTGGTGATGGCGGTGCGGTATTCACCAAAAACAAAGAACATTTTGATCAATTGCTAATGTTGCGTAATTATGGTCAATCCAAGCGCTATTACCATGATATTGTCGGCATCAACAGTCGTCTTGATGAAATGCAGGCTGCTATTCTGAGTTGCCGGATGCCATATTTAAAAGAATGGAATAGCAGGCGGCGCGAAATTGCTTCTCGCTACAATGAAAACCTGGCGGATTTATCAGATGTTTTACAAACACCACTTACGCATGCTGATAATGAACATGTCTTTCATTTATATGTCATTCAAGTAGAAGAGCGCGATCAATTGCAAACTTATTTGCTTGAGCGAGACATTCAAACTTTGATTCATTATCCAATTCCCGCTCATTTGCAAAAGGCATATGCTTATCTTGGTTATAATAGGGGCAATTTGCCCGTTTCTGAACATATAGCCGATCGCATTTTAAGTTTGCCTATCTATCCTGAACTTACTGACCAACAGGTAGATCTTGTTGTTGATGCTATTTATTCTTTCTTGAAGGACAGAAATACCAGGCTCAGCAAACCAGCTGCTGCAGGGACTGGCCTTAAACAAGTTCAACTTAGTCAATCGGGTTCACCAGTGGCAGCCGTTTAGAAATTACAAATATAGAAATTATGACTAGCCGTCACCCTTTACTAAGCTCCCTCTCTCTGGTTATTCCTACATACAATGATGAATCAACGGTAGGCAGATTAATTGCTGACGGAGCCAAGCTGTTAGAGGATGTTTGCCCTGATTACGAAATCATTGTTATTAGTGATGGCAGCACGGACAAAACATGGTCAGTTTTGCAACACGCAGCTCAAGCCAACAATCATATTCGATTGATCAATCATGAGGTCAACCAAGGTTACGGACCAACCATTAAAGAGTTATATTATGCTGCCCAAAAAACTCTGGTTTTTTCTTTACCTGGCGATTATCAATATGCTCCAAAGGAATTGCTCAAAATGGCAGAGGGCTTAGCTAAATATGATTTTGTAATTGGCTTGCGAGTGGAGCGCAATGATCCCTGGCGGCGCAAAATGCAATCCAGTGTTTATAATTTTATGCTGCGAGTATTGTATGGACTCAAACATAAAGACGTCAATTCAATCAAGTTATTTAGGCGAGAAATTCTCGGTCATATCCAGTTGCAGTCTCCCACCGCTTTTGTTGATGCAGAGTTATGCATTCGAGCTGAAAAGTCCGGCTATCATATAGTCGAAATCCCAATCGAGCACCTGCCGCGCCTATCGCAAGGAGCCTCCGGCGGCAAGCTTTCAGTAATCGCCCAAACCTTCGGCGACTTACTCAGCATGCGATCTACGTTTTAGGTGTAGCCTGTTTCTCAGGTGGATATGCAAGTTAAAGCAGTGATTTGGTAGACAAAACTGTCTCGGCCACGACTGTCGAGTTTTGAGCCTACACGAACTCCGCCTATTTTTTCGATAGCTCTCTGTGAGCGAAAATTTTGTATGCCAATAATAAAGATGACACTGTTTACGAATTTAAAAGCGTGTTCTAACATTTAATCTGGAATTTAATAATTGTGGCATGAGATCTCACAAGAAACTCACACCGCTGTTCTAAGATCAGGCAACTGATACTTAGATTCAAAATAATGATTTAGGGGAATCAAAAGCGAAGAACATATTATCCTGGAGGTAACTATATCATGCCCGAATTTAATGGAAATGCAAGATCAGCGAAAGCTGACAATGTGGAAAGTCCAGCAGAGCAGGCCCAAGGGACAGCGGTTGCACCCGGGCTGGAAAAACAGACTATTAATTCGACAGCAGACCAGGTTGTTTATAACCGAGCAACGGAGGCTGCAAAAGGACCATTGCCAGCTGCATTTCAGGAAAAGGTAGGCGACCAGTCAGCTATAAAAGCCGACGGGAATCCAATGAGTCAGGTAGTTAATGATCTGGCAGCTCGGAGCTACGAGGTCAGAACAAATGCCTCTAAAGCGTTGGTAGAAGCGTTAGAAAAAGATCCTAAAACCACAATGATACAACTTACCAAGGCAGGGGGAACCAAGCTGACGATGCTTGACCTTACAGGTACCAACGTTACCGACATGGGGCTAGAGCATTTAAAAAGTCTTACTGGGCTGAAGGAGCTTTATCTAAGCGAGACTAAGGTCACTGATGCGGGACTGGAGAATTTGAAAAGTTTTACTGGGTTGACGACACTTGGACTCGGCCGTTCCCAGGTCACTAATGCGGGGCTGGAGCATTTGAAAGGCCTTTCTGGGCTGAAGCAGCTTTATCTAGGCGGGACTAAGGTCACTGACACTGGGTTGGAGCATTTGAAAGGTCTTACTGAGTTGACGATGCTTGATCTCAGCGGTACCGAGGTCACTAACTCAGGGCTGGAGCATCTGAAAGATCTTACTAAGCTGACTGTGCTTGACCTTAAGGGTACCAAGATCACTGACGCCGGACTAGAACAATTGAAAGGCCTCGCCGGGCTGGGAGTGTTATACCTCAACAATAACAATGTCACTGGCTCAGGGTTGGAGCATTTGAAAGGTCTTAGTAAGCTGACGGTGCTTGACCTTACAGGTACCAAGGTCGCCGACGCTGGGTTGGAGCATTTGAAAGGTCTTCCTGGGCTGAGACAACTTAACTTCAGTGGTTCCTCCCAGATCACTGATGCCGGGCTGATGGCATTGAAAGGACATACTAAGCTGAGGGTACTTGACCTCGGCGGTACCGACACCAAGGTCACTGATACCGGGCTCAGGGAATTAAAAGGACTTACTGAGCTACAGGAACTTAACCTTAGTGGTTCCTCCCAGATCACTGATGCCGGGCTGGAGCATTTGAAAGGTCTTACTGAGTTGACGATACTTGATCTCAATGGTACCCAGGTCACTAATGCGGGGATTAGGAAGCTGGATGAAGGTCTTCGCGGGCTTCGCGTGTATAAAGACTGATTAAATAATTCGACTTTGGCAAAAGTTCAGAAGTGCGAGCCCAGGGAATTAGTGATCAAAATACTTTGACCAAGGACTCTGCGCAGATAGCTGTGGTGTAATCAATTTCTTTAATGAAATGGGTGGTGGAAATGCAGGCAGCGTCAACTGATGACGGGGGCATATAAATGCCGCGCTCCAGCAAATAGTGGAAAAATTGAGCATATTGCTTGCTGTTTATTGCTAATGATTCTTTGTAATTCCTGACTGGATGTGGGGCAAAGACAATGGCGAAGATTGAGCCTGATCTTTGCAACTGCACGGGTACTCCTAAGCGATCGATTTCTTTTTGTAGGCCGGTAAAAAATCGTGAACCTAGTTTTTCTAAATCGTCAAATATTTTTGGATTGGACAATAATTTAAGCATAGCGATGCCGCCAGCCATAGTGACGGGGTTGCCGGAGAATGTGCCGGCTTGATAGACTTTGCCGTCTGGCAACAGTTGGCTCATTAGATCTTTTCGCCCGCCATAAGCGCCAATAGGCATGCCTCCGCCCAGGGCTTTGCCGAAGCAAGTTAGATCTGGGCGAATTCCATAAAGCGCTTGAGCACCACCGTAAGCGACTCTAAAACCTGTAAGAACTTCATCAAATATAAGTAAGGCATCGTAAGCGGTGCACAATTTGCGCATACTCTCTAGATAACCAGGTTGAGGAGGGACAACGCCCATGGAGCCTGCTACTGGTTCTACTAATACGGCGGCTATGTCATTTTTGAAAGCTTTCAGGCATTGCTCCAGAGCATCTAGATCGTTATATTCAACAACAAGAGTATCCTGAGCGTTACCGGCAGTGATGCCAGCACTCGCTGCTGGATTTCTCGAAGCTAAAACAGAATCACTATGACCATGATAGCTGCCGGCAAAAATAATTATTTTGTTTTTGCCGGTTGCGCCGCGGGCGAGACGAATGGCGCTCATTACGGCTTCGGTGCCGGAATTGACAAAACGGACTTGTTCTATGCTGGGTATGGCATTGATTAGCAGTTGTGCCATTTCTATTTCCAGTTCATGTGGGGCTCCAAAAACTGGACCGCGGGCAAGTGCTTCCTGGCAGGCAGCTATTATTTGCGGGTGGCAGTGCCCAAGAACTGCTGGTCCCCAGGCGCCAAGATAATCAATATAAGCATTGCCATCGATATCAAATACTTTTGAGCCGCTGGCATGGCTAAAGAAAATTGTGTGCCCGCCTACTTCAACAAATGAACGAAATGAGCTGTTCACTCCGCCGGGAGTAAGTTCCGCCAATATTTGTGCGCATTGTTCAGAACGCACCGTCGGATTCATGGTGTGGGGATGTGCCTCAACGGCAGCACCGTAGGGGCGGATGTAATCCGCCCGCTTTGGAACGGTATTCATGTTAGGAATTGTAGGGGCGAGATTTATCCGCCCGTGTTCTTGTTGTGCCCGCGGGTCTGGAAATGGGTCGATTGCATCGATCCCTACAGGATCGGACGAGAGACTCTTGTTTAAGTTAGGTTCAATTATCTTCAAAACAAACTACCTTCTGCCTGGAGCGAACACATCTTCGAATAAAGATATAGTTTCGGCCGGAGTTAAACCCCAGCCTAGATATTTGCCGTCCAACCATATTTCAAAATGCAGATGAGGATAAGGTGTGCGTCCGGGCAGATTTTCTCCGGTACCAGAGATACCAACATAGCCTATAGTTTCGCCTTGCCTGACTTGATCACCGACGTGCAATTTATTATTAGCTCGGCTCAAGTGAGCATATTTGGTGAGCAGCCCATTGCCGCTATCAATCCAGACCTGGCAACCGCGTAAAAGATCTTCGTTTTGTGCTGATGTCTGATGTGTTTGCCAACATTCTCTCATAACTCTATTATATTGAGCATAACTCATGTCTTTGTATGCTGAGTCAACTCTTATAACTTTGCCGGCGCACGCAGCCCTAACTGGTGTGCCCGTGACGATTTTTACTTTTGCTCCAGGCTGGTTGAAGAGATCTAATCCCTCATGTACGCCATACCTATACAAGCGGCGAGCGCCTGGATAAACACCAGGATGTCCAGGCAAATTTTGTCCTGCTATCGGCAATATAAGTCCTTTTAATCTTGGATCAAGTATGTATGGGTTGACTTTAGCTGATAATGTTGCTTCTTGATCTTGTCCTTGATAGACAAAATGATCACCACTTACAATCCAAAAACCATTGCCTGATATAACCAATCCCCTTAAATTACAATTAGTCGGAAAAATCAAGGTAGTAGAAACTCTTTGGCTTGGAGATATTTTCAATACACGATTGTTTTCTCTTTCCACTATATAAAGATTGCCGCTATAAATATTGCCGTTGTCAGAAACATAAAAACGAGAAGGTCGCAGGTGTGACGGCTTTTTGAAATACAAGTGTCCTAAACTGCGGCAAAAAATGTGGGCACCGATGCTGATACCATATTGGCTTATATCCCCATTTCTTCTAAGCAAATAAATTCGCCCATTAAGGTAATTTATGGCTATGGCATCAGTGATGTTAATATCCCCGGCTCTTAACTTCCAGGCTAATACGCCTGGCAAAAGGGCTTGCAATTTCAGGTTGGCCGGCGTGCTTATTGCCAGACGCCAGATTTGATTGCGCTCCGGGTCAAGCAATAAAATATTATTGTTCACTACGCATAGAGACACATAATCGGGATCGGGCTGGCCAAATTTATTACTATTGGCTCTTAGCACTTGCCATCGTTTGTTTGTCTGTTTGGTCAAAGCATATTCAAATAAATCTCCGGATTTATCTAGGATTACTAATCCCTGTTTGCTTGGTAAATAGACAAAGTCATTAAACTCTTGCCAGGGAATAGACAATTCATTTTTAGCGGGAGGATCAATTCGTTTTAAAATAAGAGTGTCAACCCCCTCAGCTGTTGTTCTAGCCCCAGCACACCACCACAGGCACTCCGGTCCAAGAAAATAAAGATCGTTGCCCAGGCGCAGCACAGATTTAGGAGAAATTGTCTGTCCCTGTTCATCTGTCAATCTATAATTGGTGTGATTAGTGCCAGCGGTGAGACCGGTTGCCGCCGGGCAAGCAAATAAAATTATGGCAAGGAAAAGCGCTAACATTTGTCAGTGTTTTGATTTGGCGCTCGGTTTAGCGTTTGATTGGCCAGACTTTTTTGTTCCTTGCTTGATCAGTGCTGAGTCGGTAATTAACCAGTGTTGTCCTATCTTTTCAATTGTGTAATTTACCTTGTAGGTGTCATCGGTCTCTTTTGGCTTTTGCTTTCCAGATTCATCAATATATCTGCTCTTTTCTTTGACCTCGACAAAGACAGCGTATTTCTTTCCGGGAATAAGCGAATCAAAATGCTCTAAAGTTGCTCCCTGTGAAATCATTTCATAGTATTTGTGATTGCCGGCAAGCCACTTAATAGCCTCAGATTGCCTGGTAAGCGCCTTGCCTGCTAAAGCCTGGCTCAATTCGTTGGTTTGTTGCTGGCGCACGGCTGTCTTTTTAATGCGTTGCCAGTTGACAATTAAATCAAGAAATTGTTTCTTAAGCAGCTCATCTTTACTCAAAGCCTTGGATGAGCTGGTTTCAGTTGGTGGAGCACCGGATTCGGTGGCGTGATTTTTAACTGTCAAAGGCGGCGATGCAACTGTGGCAGAGTCTTCTGTATGTGTCTGATCCTTTTCTGGACTAGATTCTATCGAACTAATTTCGTTTTTGGGTTCAACTTTTCCGGCTGTGTCGATTTCTCCAGTTTTATTGCTCTCAGTGTTGGCTTTGTCGCTTACCTGTACGGGCTCGGCAGTCCCAGCCTTTTCTGCAAGTTTGGGTTGATTGAGTATAGCTACTCTGAATAATGGCGCGCCTGTATCCTCTTTTTTGCCAAGATTCTGAAAAGATACCGTCAGCGGTGCAATGATCATTGACACAGGATTGTAATTGTTTCCAGTCAACAACTTGCTTTTTTTGCTGAGCTCCAGATTAACTATATGAATTTGCCCTGGTTTAATTCCCAGTCCTTCCAATAAAAAATCCGTGCCAATTTGTAAGTTAAGCAAGCCTTGCTCTTCACCGACACTATTGTGTAGGTCCAACTCACAGGCATTTATTTCATTGCCTTTAGTTGTGTAATTAAATTGATTATTGGATGGATCGGCTAATTTAACTGATTTGTGGACGTTGGCAGAATCAGAATCTTTAGAGCCAACAATATCAAATGGACCAATGCCTGGCCAGACACTGGTGCGAATAAAATCGCTCTTTAACAAGGCGGTTGCAGAACAAAAGGCCGGTTGCTCCTCGGTTTTTTCCAGTGATTCGGTTGTCTCTGGGCCGGCAGTTGCGGAATTCTCAGTAGTGGGCACGTTGCCAGTTGCTGCCCAGCCTGCTGCGGCAAACGTAGGTGTAAAAAGCAAAGTTAAAAAAATGGCAACAAGCTTTTTTAAATACATAGAAGCTTATAGTATCATCCTTCGCCCAAAACCTCTACCCCGACTGCCCGCAGCATTTTGACTAGTATTGGCATGGGCAAGCCGATCACATTAGTGTAACAGCCCTCAATTTTAGCAATTAAACATGCCCCCACTCCTTGGAGAGCGTACGCGCCGGCTTTATCCATAGGTTCACCAGTGTCTATATAAGCATCTATTTCTGATTGACTATATTTGCGGAAGCTAACCAGTGAATTTTCGCTTTCTGTAAGGCATTGAATAGAAGAGCCTGCTAAATCAAAGCATAATAAAGCCACACCAGTATATACATGATGGATTTTGCCGCAAAGGGCTTGTAGTGTGGCTTTTGCCTCACTTGGCGAAGATGGTTTGCCATATATCTTATTATCCAGAACAACCATGGTGTCGGCAGCAATAATAACCAGTTCTGTCTCGGGTTTATTATTTTTTTGCAACCACTCGCCAACGGCAAAAGCCTTTCGGCGAGCAAGTTCAGTCACAATTTGCGAGGCGCTATGTTGCCCATTGAGAACCGATGGTACTGTTTCGTCAATATTGCTCGGTATAATCTCGTAGGCAAAGCCAAGCTGGTCTAAGAGTTGTTGGCGTCTGGGCGATTGAGAAGCTAGGATAATGCGTTTTGACATTTATTTCTCAACAAAGAATATCAGTTCTGTTTTGCCGAAAGTCAGTTTGTCACCGCCAATAATCTGACTGCGCTCTTTCACCGGCTGACCATTTAATAAAGTGGTGTTGTTGCTGCCAAGATCTTCTATCCAGAAACCGCCTTGAGCCTGCAAAATCCAAGCATGATGGCGAGAGACATAGGGATCGTCAGGAAAAGCAATACTATTGCTGCGGTCACGCCCAATTCTGGTTACTGCGTCTGACACTTCGCGGCGCTCGGCAGTTGTTTGATTGAATAAAAAAGCCCGGCGCAGTGCTTTTTTCTGTTTTCTTAGCGGCAATACCTGAGCTTCAACGGGTTTGTTCTCTGCCGTTTTTCTATCGTCCTTTTTGGCTGTTGGCTCACCTGCCTGCTTTTTGCTTTTTATATCCTGGGCAGGGTCACAGTCTGGGCACTGACCGGCTGCAGTCAAAGGCGAATTGCATATCTGACATCTCTCAATATTGCGTGCAACCATAACTGTTACTTAGAGCCGTTGTCTGAGCCCAGATAATGGATTACTACTACTGTCACATTGTCCGGAGCGCCGCCTTCTATAGTTTGTTTGACCAATTCTTCACAAACCAGTTTGGGGTCGGCCTTTTTGCTTACCACTTCGCTGATTTGATCATCCATCAAAACTGTGGATAATCCGTCCGAACAAAGAATAACCCAGTCTTTTGACTTCAGTTCGACCGGTATTTGATCGATTTCCACCTTTTTCTCGTGACCTAGGCATCTAGTAATTAAATTTTTATAAGGATTGGTCCGGGCTTGTGCTTCGGTCAGGCGACCAGCTCTGACCATTTCCTGAACCACCGAATGATCATTGGTTAACAAGACTGACTCGCCCTCACGCAATAAATAGGCTCTGGAGTCCCCCACATGGGCAATTTCTAGCATATTACCGTCGGCCTGCACACCAACAACCACTGTTGTGCCCATTCCTTTGACTAAGGTACTGGATTCTCTTTCGTCAAAAATAGCCTCATTAGCTTTATTGACTGCTTGCATCAGCCATTTACGAACGATTTCAGAGCTATGACCTGACGGCGGGTTATTTTTCCATTCTTCTTCCAAAATCTCTACCGCCAGCTTGCTGGCCTTGGCGCCGCCTGCTGCGCCACCCATACCGTCGGCTACGACAAAAAGCCGCTGGTCTGGACTCACATAGTAATTGTCTTCATTGCGTTGCCGCTGGCAACCAGCATCGGTTTTAGCAGCCACGCGCCATTTCAGCATCGTCGATCTCCGTTGCCCCTGGTTTCTCTAATTGTCAATGCCACCAAGCGCCATATTTTAGTACTGCCACTATCAGACAATTTCCAATCAAAAAATGCCCGCAAAGCCAATAAATATCAAATTAAGCATCGAGCTTGAAAGCATAGCAAATAGACTAAAAAGTGCACAACCACAGACATTTAATCAATAAGAAGCATTGAGTTGGCATGGACAAGCTTAATTGTTATTAAAATTAGGGCGCAAGTTTCCTGTAGGGGTGAGATTTATCCGCCCATTCGACTGTATTCAGAGAGTAGTAGGGGCGAGGTTTACTGAGCTCATAATCGCTTTATTACCATGGGCTTGAAATATGGCTTGGCTGCTCGGACAAAGTTAAATTCAGGATTAAGCATGCGCACAAAGCCTTCTAAAGAGACAACTGTCCGAATTAAATAAGCCAGATTAGCAGGTAATTGAAGAGATTGTTTCTTAACCAATCGGTCCATTTCTTTCTCCAGCTCGGATAAATTTATTTCTGCTGTTGAAGACGCCTGGCAGAAAGCTAGGAAAGGCTGAATTGTTTTTTCAAGACACTGTTTGTTTTCCTCAGATAACTGAGCCACGATACCCAGCTGCCCTAAAGCAACAATAAAAGACTGACAGTCATT
>Ga0207082_1113_pt1 | contig 15870 bp, 15 predicted proteins | sample Alteio_BWMinHeat_56_FD_153588 | JGI IMG/M metagenome (GOLD analysis project Ga0207082, IMG submission 153588) | Enriched cells from forest soil in Barre Woods Harvard Forest LTER site, Petersham, Massachusetts, United States -... | ecosystem: Environmental > Terrestrial > Soil > Temperate forest >...
TAACGATACGTACCACCTTCAAAATTAGTTAATAGCAAATCATCACCATCACGCCCAATAATATAATCTGGCATCAATGGGATTTTGCCGCCTCCACCTGGTGCATCCACCACAAACGTAGGAATAGCATATCCAGTCGTGTGCCCGCGTAAGCCTCTAATGATTTCCAATCCCTTCTCAACAGACGTACGAAAATGCGAAGAACCCGAAATTGGATCACATTGATAGAGATAATAAGGCCTAACACGTATTTTTAATAATCCATGCATCAGCGATTTGATGATACTAATCTCATCATTGATATCTTTCAGTAATACTGTTTGGCTACCCAGTGGAATGCCCGCATTAGCCAATCGTTTACATGCCAAAGCGACCTCGGGTGTTAATTCATCAGGATGCGTGAAGTGAATACTTAACCATAAGGGATGATATTTTTTTAACATCTTAGCCAATTGCAATGTCACTCGTTGCGGCATAACGACGGGCACTTTGGTTCCAATTCGAATAAATTCAAGATGTTTAATCCGGCGTAATCGTGCTAACAACCATTCCAATTTATCATCGCCAATGGTGAGAGGATCTCCACCTGAGAGCAAGCAATCACGAATTTCAGGGTGAGATTCAATATATTGCGCAGCACGTTCCCACTGACTCACGGTAAATGTGTATTCATTAGCACCACCCACCATGCGTGAGCGTGTACAGTAGCGGCAATACGTTGAACAAAATCCTGTCGTTAAAAATAATACGCGATCGGGATAACGATGAACCAAGCCTGGCACCACTGTATCATGGTCTTCGCCGAGTGGATCATCTGCTTCACCGCGTACACGCAAATATTCGCCGTTAACAGGGATATGTGTACGCCGTATCGCTTGCATAGGATCAAACTCATCCATTAATGATGCATAGTAAGGCGTGATTCCAACTGGCAGTGATCCCGTATGTTTTGCAATAGCCAATTGCTCTTCTTCTGAGAGTTGGATGAGGCGTGTTAATTCATGAAGATGACGAATCCGATGACGCACTTGCCATTTCCAATCATTCCAATCGGCCCTATTCGTGTCGGGATAAAATCGTTTGCGAAATTGGTTGCTGCGTTCATTAATCGGGAATCGTCGGAGTTTAGATTGAGAGGCATCAGTGGTAAATCGATTAAAACGAGTAGATTGGGGAGGCTCACTCGAGGTTTCAGTTTCTTGTAACATAATTAAGATCCTTTTGATTAGGTAATGGGTGGCACATGGATCGTCAAGTTTATTTAAAGAAATGTAGCAATACAATATGGTTGTTGACAAAACCAAACTATACTAACATGGGTTACGTTTAATCCTAGGAACTATATGACAGCAAGGAATGGCTAAATGAAACGGCGTCAAGGTCACCAAAATTCAATAGAAAAAAGCCCAACAAAAACGCTTTTGCTTAAAGCGGGCAATTTTGATTGGTTACCCGATGACATTAGCAACAATATTATATCTTATGTTGTTGATACACCCAAAGATGCCGTTCATCTTGCCATGACTTGCAATAAATTTTATTCCTTCTTTCCTTTAAATAAATATGTATTTCTTCATCAAGCATTTAACAATATTATTATTCATTCTGAGCAGCGAAACTGTCCTACTGGAATGAATGCTCTTATATTTACCATGATGGATGAAATAAAGGACGGCAAGCATTACAGTCTCAATGAAAAAAAAATGCAAGCGTTTTACTGCGCATTAGCAAATTATTTTAAAATAGATAAAGACCATGCTTTAATGAAGAATGAGTTTCTTGAAACCTTGATAGTACAATATGGCATCAGTATCATCGACGATGTGACTTACAGAGAGCTCTCTAATGTAAACATGACAGGCAAAGCCCAGTTTGATTTAAGAGGTGCATTAGATATTGCTGAATGCTCGCTACCTAAGATAAAAGGCGGGGCACGATTAGTCGCAACCCCTCTGCGGAATAATTTTACTTATATTTTGACTAAATTAAATGAAAAATTGCAATCGATAAGTCGTGATCACTACTTGGTTGAGCATGTTCCTCTATCACCCAGTGATTTGGTCTTTCGTTTTTATTATTTTAATCTTACTCCTGAAGATATGAAATTAATGAAACAAATTGTGTCCGCCTATAATACTCGTTACGGGTTTAATCTGATGACCGATGTATTACGTAGTGCGAAAGAATCGGGAAAAATTCTTGATCAACATCAAGTATTATTCGATGATCAATTTGTCATGGAAGTCAATGCTTATCAATTTCTGCGATATGTTTTGCCTAAAATACAGAGCAATGTTATCGAAGAAGCAAAAAAAACAATTCCTGCTCCACTAGAACAAAATCGTCCGGTTGGGTTACGACAATAGAATATACCTCTATCTCTTATCTCCGTTCCTGAAAAAAACGGCTCAACAGTGCGCCGCACTGTTGCACTAACAAGCCACCTGCATGCTCAACATGATGATTTAAAAATGGTTGATCAAGAGCCTGCAACATCGTCATGATCGCCCCTGCTTTTGGATCATTGGCCCCATACACCAGCCGTTTAATGCGCGCATGCACCATTGCACCAGCGCACATCATACACGGCTCCAGAGTCACGTATAACGTCGTGTCGAGTAAACGATAATTATTGATGATCTCTGCACCCTTACGCAGTACAACTATTTCTGCATGTGCAGTCGGATCCTGAGTTGAGATGGGACTATTATGACCTTCTGCTAACACCTCGTCATTGCGTATCAAGACAGCACCGATTGGCACTTCACCCGCATTCGCAGCATATTGTGCCAACATGAGTGCGCGTTGCATCCAGTATTCATCGCGTGTCGATACCATTACACTATTTATAGGAGCATCACTCCCACTCTATCGTTGCAGGTGGTTTACTCGATATATCATACGTAACACGAGAAATTCCTGGCACTTCATTAATAATACGGTTTGAGACAACCTCTAGGAACTCATAAGGCATATGCGCCCAACACGCAGTCATAAAATCTATAGTTTCAACGATACGAATTGCAATGACATGAGCATATTGGCGCGCATCACCCACAACACCAACGGATTTCACCGGTAAAAAAACGGCGAAAGCTTGACTAACTTTATAATAGAGATCGGCTTTGTGTAATTCTTGAATCAAAATAGCATCAGCCAAACGCAGTGTCTCCACATATTCCTTCTTAATTTCACCTAAGATACGCACACCTAAACCAGGTCCTGGAAAAGGATGACGATAAACAAGTTCGTAGGGCAACCCCAACTCAACGCCAATTTTTCGCACTTCATCTTTAAATAATTCACGCAATGGCTCAACTAATGTGAGCTGCATATCCAAAGGTAAACCACCCACGTTATGATGCGATTTAATAACATGTGCACCCCCTATTTTTGCTGCCGCAGATTCTATGACATCAGAATAAATGGTACCTTGCGCAAGATATTTAATATTCGCAAGCTTTTCCGCCTGCTGCTCAAACACATCAATAAATTGTTTACCAATGATTTTTCGTTTCCCCTCTGGATCGCCTTCGCTTGCTAATGCAGTGTAAAATTGTTCTTGCGCATCAACACAAATCAGCTTAATGCCAAAATGTTTTTCGAAAACCGACTTGATTTCATTAACTTCATTGAGACGCAATAAACCGGTATCTACAAACACACAGGTTAATTGATCGCCAATCGCTTTATGTAACAAGATAGCAGCCACAGAAGAGTCACAACCGCCAGAAAGTCCCAAGAGCACACCATGGCTACCTACTGTTTGGCGAATATGCGCAATTTGCTCATCAATAATATTGCTAGCTGTCCAATTTGGTTTACAGTTACAAATATCGAGTATGAAACGTTCAAGTATGCGCATACCCAATCGTGTATGCGATACTTCAGGGTGAAACTGTAACCCATAAAATTTACGCGTTTCATCAGCCATGCCAGCAATTCTGCAATTACTAGTGCTCGCAATGGCTTTGAATTGTCTTGGTAATACGCTTACTTGATCGCCATGACTCATCCACACATCGAGTAGTGACAAGCCATCTTCAGTAAGATGATCTGCAATGCCTATCAACAATGGTGAGGGCTCACGTATCGCAACCTGTGCATAGCCAAACTCACGCTTTTCCCCAGGATCCACGTTGCCGCCCAATTGTTGCGCCATGGTATGCATACCATAGCAAATTCCAAGAACCGGACATCCCAGGGTAAATACGCCTTCTTGTGCACGTGGCGTGAATGAACCCGTCACGCTTTCTGGACCACCGGAGAGAATAATTCCTGCCGGAGCAAATGCAAAAATGGCCTCATTGGTCATAGAAAAAGGATGAATTTCACAATAAACACCAATTTCTCGAATGCGGCGCGCAATAATTTGTGTATATTGAGAACCAAAATCTAAAATCAAAATTCGTTGAGCGTGTATATCCATAGTTTAGAGATACTTTTCATCTACATGATAATTGGGAGCTTCTTTCGTGATTTGTACATCATGAACATGGCTTTCACGTACACCAGATGGCGTAACGCGAATAAAATGGGGCTTGCTTTGTAATGATTTAATATCGGCGCAGCCGGTATAACCCATGCCAGAGCGTAATCCACCCATCAACTGATTAACAATATTGACCATGCTTCCTTTGTAGGGAACACGCCCCTCAATACCTTCCGGTACTAATTTTTCAACTTCGGCCGAGTTATCTTGAAAATAACGATCACGAGAACCATGGCGTTGCGCCATCGCACCAAGCGACCCCATGCCGCGATACGCTTTGTATGAACGGCCGTGATACAGCTCAACTTCACCCGGTGCTTCTTCAGTCCCTGCAAATAAACCACCTAGCATTACTGCAGATGCACCCGCTGCGAGTGCCTTACAAACATCGCCAGAATAGCGAATACCACCATCTGCAATAATGCCAACATCTGTTCCCGCAAGTGCTTCACTCACATGAGCGATCGCCGTAATTTGCGGCATACCAACGCCTGTCACCATGCGCGTTGTGCAAATAGAACCAGGTCCAATACCCACTTTCACGGCATCTGCACCTGCAGCTGCCAATGCCTTCGCTGCCTCTTTAGTAGCAATATTACCTGCAATCACGACCACATCTGGATACCGATTTTTTACCCAACGCACCCGCTCGATAACATTTTTAGAGTGGCCATGTGCCGTATCAACAACAAGCACATCGACACCCGCCATCATTAACGCTGCAATTCTATCATCCGTATCCACACCCGTACCCACTGCTGCACCAACACGTAATTGTCCTTGATTATCCTTGCACGCAAAGGGTTTCGCTTGTTCTTTCAAGATATCTTTAACCGTAATCATACCTTGTAGTTGAAAGTGATCATTCACCACCAGCACTTTTTCAATACGATGTTTATGCAATAATTTTTTTACTAGTTCACGATTAGCAGATTCTTTCACCGTAACTAAACGTTCTTTTGGTGTCATCAAGTTTGCAATAGGTTGATCCAGATTCGTTTCAAAACGAAGATCGCGACTGGTGACTATCCCTACTACTTGTTGATCATTATCAATGACAGGAAACGCATAAAAATTGAATTTCCTACTGAGTTCCACCACCTCACGCACGGTCGTCTTTGGTAATACGGTAATCGGATCTTTGACAACGCCACTCTCAAATTTTTTCACTCTGCGAACTTGAGCCGCCTGCTCTTCAATGGACATATTTTTATGAATAATACCCAACCCGCCTTCTTTCGCGAGTGCAATCGCAAGTCGTGATTCAGTAACCGTATCCATAGCAGCGGAAAGTAACGGAATATTTAGAGTGATAGTACGGGTCAGTTTTGTTTTAAGCTCAACATCTTTAGGTAAGACTGAAGATTCACCGGGCAGGAGCAACACATCGTCAAACGTTAAAGCTAAGTCGTTTTGCGCTAGGCGGATCATGTTAATTCCCCTACTATGTAGATTTGCATTTGCAGGTTAAACTCGATAATCAAGTTTAGCGACGATAGGCTACCAGAGCGGAAGGGATGCCTTATTTACGGGCCTGCCGTAAAAAGGCATCCCTTCCGCTTTACGGATACTCAATGAAAAACTTGATTATCGAGTTAAAATTAACGGCTCATTATACACATGTTTTTGCTAACTAACAGGACTTTTTCATGAAAAAGGACTATTTCCTGGGCTTATCTGACGAGGGATTTCATCGTGTCGCTTATACTGAATGGGGCACATCTCACCCTACCCCTATTATTTGCGTCCATGGACTCACCCGCAATGGGCGTGACTTTGATTCACTTGGGCAATACCTTGCGAATGAGGGTTGTCATGTCTATTGCCCTGATATTATTGGTCGGGGTGATAGCGACTGGCTGAAAAATCCTTTGCATTATACCTATGAACAATACATGGCAGACATGAATGCGATGATTGCGAGAACGCATGCCACTCAAATTGATTGGATAGGCACGTCCATGGGTGGATTGATAGGCATGATCATCGCATCCTTACCTCAATCACCCATACGCCGTCTCGTCTTAAATGATGTGGGGCCACAAATACCGGTAAAAGCATTATCACGCCTGGCAAAATACGCCGGCAAAGACCCGGAATTTGTCAGTGTGGAGGAAGCCAAAGCGTATTTCAAAATTATTTACGCCGATTTTGGCCAGTTGAGCGAAGAACAATGGCAACATCTTACTGAAAATAGCATTCGAGAAGTGGCGCAAGGTAGGTTTACCACTAAAATTGATCATGGTATTAAACGATCGCCTGCAAAAAGCAAATTAGCCTGGAAATTGCTTCTCAGTCCACACAAAGCACTGGAGGGAACGTTTTTTGACGTGGATTTATGGCAAATATGGCGTAAAGTTACGTGTCCTGTACTCGTGATACATGGAGAAAAATCAGACTTATTATTACCCAGCATTATCGAAAAAATGCATAGCTTGCACCCCCATATGGAAATACTTCAAGTCCCTGATGCAGGACACGCGCCTGCCTTGCAAAGCCCTGCCCAGCAGGAGGTTATTTATCAATGGTTAAGGAAGTAGAAATGAAAGAGATGATGCAAACGACAAACATGGGGCAACACCAAGATATTTATACCGTAAGCCGTCTCAACAATGAGGTACGCTTTTTATTGGAAGATCACTTCCCTCTGGTTTGGGTTGAAGGAGAAATTTCAAATTTCACCGCACCTCATTCAGGACATTGGTATTTCTCACTTAAAGATTCTGCAGCCCAAGTGCGTTGCGCCATGTTTCGCGGCAATCAACGTAATTTAGGCTTTACCCCTAAAGATGGCACACATGTTCTCATTCGAGCACGGGTAAGTTTGTATCCTAACCGCGGTGACTACCAATTAATTGCTGAACACATGGAAGAACGCGGTGAAGGCAAGTTACGCCGCGCGTATGAATTGTTAAAGAAGAAATTGGAAGCCGCGGGATTATTTGCTCCCGAGCATAAACAGCCGCTGCCCTTTTTTCCTCAGCAAATTGGTGTGATTACATCAGCAACGGGTGCCGCCATACGCGATATTCTAACCGTGTTAAAACGGCGCTTTCCCTGCGTCACTGTGATTATATATCCTACTTTAGTTCAGGGTGAAACTGCAGCCGCAACTATCGTCAAAGCCATACAAACAGCAAACCGGCGCAATGAATGTGATGTGTTAATTGTCGCACGTGGCGGTGGCTCGCTTGAGGATTTATGGTCATTTAATGAAGAAACCGTTGCGGTAGCCATTTATCAAAGCCACATCCCTATCATCAGCGGCATTGGTCACGAAGTGGATTTTACTATCGCCGATTTTATCGCCGACAAGCGGGCAGCTACTCCCTCCGCTGCCGCAGAAATTGCAACACCTGATCGCGCGGAATTATTACAAACTCTAAAGCGCAATCAACAACACATCATACGACAAATGCATAATAAGCTTGGCGCAAACAAACAACATATCAACTGGATGCAAAAACATTTGTATCAGCAACACCCTAAACGCCGTCTGATTGAAAGAATGCAACGACTCGATTTTTGCGAACTCACGTTGGTGCAATTGCAAAATCGGTTGCAAAATACACTACAAAATAGGCTACAACATGTCGATGCGAAATTACATAGCCTCACACCTGTACATCGCATTAATCATTTGCAAAATAAAATGAATTTCAATCATCAGCAATTCACTACATGTATAACAGCAGAGCTCAATCGTAAAAAAACCCAGCTTGCCCATGCTGCTGCAAAACTAGATGCACTAAGCCCTCTTGCCACTTTGCAACGCGGGTTTGCAATCGTAACAACAAAAGACAAGCATGTATTACGTAATGCAACCGACGTAAAGCCTGGCGATACGATACAGGTGCAACTGATACAAGGATCGGTTGAATGTGTAGTAGAGAAGGTAGAAACGAATCCCTACTAAGCCTTGATTAAAATGTCATTCCCGGCGCGGGAATGATAGAAGAAAGCGGGAGTGACACAGTTAGTGGATTTAAAAATTAAGTCATATTGACCACGGGGTATAAAACCCCGCGATCAACTTAAGGGGAGAGCTAGCGCCTCTCCCCTTAAGAAACCCCATTGCTAGAGACACGCGGCAAGCCGCGTGGAATAAATTTAAAAGTATTCAAAAAGATCGCGGGAACGTAGGCTTGATTAAATACAGGCTCTTGATTAAATATTGACTAACACAGAAATTTAGCTCAAAATCTTGGCCATCCAAAAGAGTCTGCGCTTGGATATAGTCGATAATTATAATACGAGAGATAACGAGGATGATTAACATAGTTATCCCCATGGCCGGCTTGGGGAGTCGATTCGCAAATGCCGGTTACCAACATCCTAAACCTCTGATTCCTGTGCATGGCGTCCCTATGATCAAATTGGTCGTAGAAAGTTTGCGCACTCGCCTTCCTCATCGCTTCATTTTTATTTGTCAGCGAGCACATATTGAAACATACCAACTTGCCGACAAACTAGCGCAATGGGCTCCAAGCTCAATTTTAGTGCAACTCGATGGCGTCACAGAAGGTGCCGCTTGCACGGTTTTAACCGCAGAATCCTATATCGATAACGATTCTCCGCTGATGATTGCCAATAGTGATCAATATATTGATGCCTCTATCGATGATTATCTACATGAGATCGATAGAAAAGATTGGGATGGCCTGATCATGACGATGCGTGCTAGCGATCCAAAATGGTCTTTTGTTGGTCTCAATCAAAAAAACGAGGTTACTCGTGTAGTAGAAAAAGAAGTCATCTCGAATGAAGCTACCGTTGGAATTTATAACTTTCGCCATGGTAACGATTTCGTGCGCGCAGCAAAGACCATGATTGCAAAAAACCAGCGAGTCAATAACGAATTTTATGTCGCCCCAGTTTACAACACGCTCATCGATGAAGGAGCGCAAATTGGCATTTGGAATATTGGTGCAGAAGCAGCAGGCATGTACGGTCTTGGGACACCCGCAGACCTTGATCTCTTTTTATCTCTACCCGTCTCACAACGGGCAGTGGAAGGCGTATGATTATCATCAGTCATCGCGGGTACTGGTTGCAAGCAAATGAGAAAAATACCACTACTGCATTTACTCGTTCATTCAACTTACAGCTTGGTACTGAAACTGATGTGCGCGATTACTGTGGTGAACTAGTGATCGCACACGACATTCCTTCTGGAGATGAAATCACACTTCCTGCTTTTTTAGATCTCCTTCACAAACAACCATTGCCGCTAGCACTCAATATCAAAGCGGATGGCTTGGCTTCTGCCTTGCAAACTGCCATGAGTCATTATAATAAAAATCACTGGTTTGTATTTGATATGTCCATCCCCGACATGCGGGCCCACCTTGCTTCTGGCAATCCAGTTTTTGCACGTGTCAGCGAGGTAGAACCCGAACCGGTTTTTTTAAATAGCATCGCTGGGATTTGGCTGGATGCTTTTTATAACGATGATTGGCAACTCGAACGAATTGAATCCTGGTTAAACCAAGGCAAGCGTGTTTGCTTAGTCTCTCCAGAATTACACAAACGTGACTACCAACCGCTATGGCAACGGTTACGTGAGAAGCATTACCTCAATGATTCGAGATTAATGCTTTGTACTGATTTCCCCGAAGAAGCACAACAATTTTTTAGGATACCCCTATGATAAAAGCGATTATTTTTGACATGGACGGTGTTCTAATTGATGCAAAGGAATGGCATTATGAAGCATTGAACCGAGCGCTACGTCTATTTGGTTATGAAATCAACCGCTACGACCACCTCACGACTTACGATGGATTACCCACGAGTAAAAAACTCGAAATGTTGACTATTCAAAATGGGCTACCCAAGCGGCTACATCGTTTTATCAATGACATGAAGCAAATGTATACGATAGAAATTGTGCGCACATTATGTCGCCCTAGCTTCAAACATGAATATGCCTTATCCACATTGAAAGCTGAAGGGTATCGTCTTGCTGTTGCATCCAACTCTATCCGTCATTCCGTCGAGTTAATGATGGACAAAGCCCGCTTGAATCACTATTTAGATTCTATGCTTTCCAATGAAGACGTTTTGCATCCCAAACCCTCTCCAGACATTTATACCAAATCCATGCAAAAATTGGGTTTAACTCCTGATGAATGCCTGATCGTAGAAGATAATGAGCATGGAATACGCGCAGCAAAGGCAGCCGGTGCCCATTTGCTTGTGGTCAAAAATGTGGACGAAGTCAATTATACAAACATTAAACGCCGCATTGCTGAATGTGAAAAATCAACTGACTATGAGAAGGTATGCTCGCTATGAATATTCTTATCCTTGCTGCTGGTGAAGCTGAATTAAACCTAAATGATGATGGTTATCCATTTTGCCTGACTGAATTTGAAGGCGTACCACTGATTGAACGCTTAGTAAAGCAATGTAAATCACTAGAAAATACGACCTATCTTTTTGCCATCCCAGAAAAAGACATTAAGCATTGGCATCTTGATAACGTTGTGACTCAATTAACAGAGAATGGTCGCATCATTCATGTACAAGGGAAAACAGCAGGTGCTGCTTGCACTGCAATGCTTGCCATCGAACACATTGATACGAATGAACCGCTTCTCATTCTCAACGCAAATGATGTAACACAAATTAATTTTGCTGACGTGTTGCGCGATTTTGAAGAGCGTCGCTTGGATGCAGGTACTATTGTATTTCATTCTGTCCATCCTCGTTATTCCTATGTCTCCTTGGACAAAGATGGTTTTGTTATTGAAGCTGCGGAAAAAAATCCCATCAGCCAACACGCTACGACTGGTTTTTATTGGTTTGCACGCGGCAATGATTTTGTTTCAGCATGTCGATCTATGATCTCAAAAGACGCGCACGTAAACGGGCTTTTTTATATTTGTCCTGTTTTAAACGAACTCATTCTTGCCCAAGCAAAAATCGGCGTTTATGGCATAGAAAATCAACTTTATCATCCACTCAAATCGTTACGCCAAATGCAGCATTTTGATCATGTATTAGAAACTGGACGGCACTCATGAAACATTATCGCTTAGAGAACATGACCAAAGGCTGGTTTGTGGGCGCATTTGAACCCACTGCTTTAGCAACGCTTGATTGCGAAGTGGCTATCAAAAAATATAGCAAAGGCGACAAAGAAGCGGTTCACTACCATCGTGTAGCAACCGAAATAACAGTGATACTCTCAGGTCATGTGCGCATGGCTGGAGGAGAATGGAGTACAGGCGATATTGTTTGCCTCTCGCCGGGTGAGCATTCTGATTTTGAAGCACTAAGTGATACCGTGACGGTGGTAGTCAAACATCCAGGCGCTACCAATGATAAGTATCTGGTTTAGCTGTAATGAGTATTATTCAGCTACATCATGATAACCGATTAGCTTACCCTGCGATGAAAAATCTGCCCTCACTGCCTCAGCACGCTATTGATCTTGCAAAGTACCACCCTATCATCACGTTTCGTGGGACAGGTACTGTAAAACCTGATTGCTCCTACAAAAAAATTAATGCATGCTCCCGATTTCTTAACCTACCACAACGCGACCTTATTTTTTACGGCATTGAAAGTGATTCACCTCTCGCACCCTTAATCCTCTGGGATGCTGTGCATCGTTTAGCTATAGGTGCAACCGTGATGTTACTCGGTGATTATGGACACATCTCCTATCTTGAACGAGCCTATTTCCAAACAAGTTTAACGGTAGAAAAACGCGATGGTGAGCGCGTCTACCTGCGTAAAATTGCACCGCTTAAAGCAGAACTTGATGCGGGATTACATCGTTGGAGTTTTTGTATCCCAACAGGTCCAGGGGATGCAACCGGACTCAATATGGTGGTAAAACGCATACTCGAATTAAAAGTGCCCGAAAAAGAAATTCTACTTTGCGGTCGACCTGATAAAAGCTTCCGCTATTTTGACCACGTTCGTATCGTTGGTGAGGATATTCCCGCTCCACCCGTGTGGATTACGCGAAAAAAAAATGTCCTCGCACAAGAAGCGCGTTATGAGAATTTGTGCATATTGCACGATCGAGTTTTTTTACCCCTTGATTTCATGGCCGTCATGCAACGATTTGGTGATTACTATCCTTTCGCTGGATTCCAATCCCTCTGGTTTGATGACAAATTAAATCTTTCTCCTGTACGTTACTCTGATTATGGATGCGCGGAAGAAGACCACCACGTCAACGTCGTCGCCATAAATAAACAGGGTCAGCCTTCATTATTCAGGCCCGAACTATTCACCGAAATCGAAAAACAGAATTTCAAAATTGCAAATCCACTACGCTTGCAGCGTGGTAGTTATTTAACTGGCAGCCTATACATCGTAAAGCGTAGTGTGTGGTTACACACACCTCAGAATGACGAATTATATTGGGCACAATTTGAAGATATCGAACAAGCGAGACGTTGTGAACGTCACGGCATACCCCACGTTATCATTAAGGGAGCATTCACCCAAAGTCTATTCGCACGTCCTATTCTATATTTTGCTGGGTATTCAAGTTATTTTTCTGCAAATGGCACAGCAAGTATGACAAGAAAAGTGCTGCCATTAGCGGCTGAAATGTTAAAACCACTGATTAAACTTTCCGAAAATGAAGCACAAATTCGGCTTGCACGATTCAGTAGCAAATATTGTCATAGTGGCATCTCAAGATATGCAAACGAAAGTGATATGCTGGGCAGAATTATATCCATTGTCTATTCCGCACAAATGCCATTTCAAAAATCCGCGATTGCTTGCTTTATTGATGATATTGAACGCGATGTGTTATGTGACCAATTGGGATTCGGCTCTAAACAATGGCTGCTGGAGCAATTCATTCAACATCGTACCCTTTGCAAAATTAACCTCGGCCCACGTTTCAAGGAATTGGCCTTCCAGTTTTCACAACGACCTGATGGGCGCCGCTTTTATAAGAACATTCTCGATTATTTCCCGAAACGTGGGTGGGCGGTAAAATTTGGCAGCTGGCTGAGCGCAATTCGTCTTGCTAGGGTTAACGGAGATTATTTTTATCATCCAGATGGGTGGTATGGCTATTATCGCTCCATCATGGCTTGCACTCCATTTATCGATTACGCCAAGGACTAGCCATGATACCCATTGTGATTAGTGCGCGCGCATTCGAAAAAAATATAAATGCATGTCTTGCTCGCATCATTGACGTAACACACCATGCATCTTCTTGTCCTCAAGCTTTTTGTCCTCAAGGTGTATTGCTTGATATTAATTCACTAGATGTCTCTCGCTTACAGGGCGACCCTAACCCAACAGATAAAAACACGACGTGCATTGAATCTACAATTGAATTTATGCACATTAACGTAGCTGATTGGATTGATATTTCACAACAACCCCTGCATGCTGTGATAAATTTTCAAGCTAGAAAATTATGCTCTAATACCATCATTGTACTAGATGCTAGGCATTATGAAGCAGACGTCATATCCGCAGTGTTGCACAAAATCACGTACACCTGGTTTCATCTCGAATCGTGGCAGCCTGCATTTGCGCTAATCGTTAATGATTTTGACTGCCTACGTTTTGTCAACGAGCTTTTTGCAACATTTTATATTCAGCCATTATCCACTACGAAAAAAAACATTCAATTGGATATACGCACCATGCGGGCCCATATTTGGGCGTTACGCTGGCTGGGATTGGGGCATCTTGCACGTTTCAGTAAACACGTCTATTTTAATTTGCAGAGATGGAAGAAGTATGTCAAACGACGACTCCTTGGGTGAGCATCCCATTTCATCATCTGCAATATCCGTTGTTATTCAAGGCCCTTTGCTAAGAAAACATAAAGAGGGGGATCTTGCCTCACGTGCTATCGAATCTATTCGTCGTCATTTACCTCAAGCTGAAATTCTCATTTCCACTTGGCCTAACCAAGACGTAGCCGGATTAAACGTAGATCACATCCTTTTTTCCAAAGAACCGCCCTCGTTTATTGATATTAATGGAAATGTTAATAATATCTCAAAGCAAATTGTTTCTACACGTAGAGGAATTGAAGCCGCGAGTCGGCCTTATGTACTCAAATTTAGGGCAGACCATGCATTATTAGGTCCTGAAATTGCGGTGATACGCAATTATCCAACCGCCCTACCGCCTAAACAACCTCTATTTGGCAAACCAATCACGCTCACCAATTTATTTATACGAAATCCCTTAAAGGTGCCCATGTTGTTTCATCTATCCGATCTCGTACAGTTTGGGTGCAAGAAAGACATGCTCGACTTATGGTCAATTCGACTCCCTGATGAGAAAGATATTTATCTCAAAAAGATACCTCGTCTACGCATCTTAGGACAGTTTATCGGTTATACAGCTATGAGAAGAGTTCCGGAGCAATTCTTGATGCTAGCTTGCTTAGAAAAACATGGCTATACCATTGATCTTCCAGAAATATGTCATACTCGCTATCGGCTTTTTCGATTATGGGAGCAGATACTGACCGATAATTTCCTGGTCATGGACTGGCAACGATCAGGAATAGAATTTCCACCACGCTTTCATAGTATGTCGTATCCTAAAACAACAATTTATACAGAAAAGGATATTGCTTTTATTCGTAGCAAATTAACAAGTCGTTATTATGCACTGCATTACTTGAAGTTACTGCTCAATCAATATGTACTATGTTGGTTTAACCAAAACTACCTGCACAGCTTCACCAGTAATATTTTATTTTCACTCTCGCCTAAACTCGCTTATCGCATTCGCTCCATATACCGCTCTCTATGCAAGTTGAGGGAGTAGTTCTAAACTGCGGATGTGCAAGCCTCACATAAGCCAATGGCACTAAGCTAACTTTAAAAGTAATAAAAAAATTTTGTTATCAAAAAACGTTCGTAACCATTCACGGGGTAGAGAAATCATTCTATTTAAAGTTAGTTTAGTGCCATTGCCACCCTAGGCTATTTTCTTTTACGTCCGCGGATTTTTTTCATTTTAGCAAAAAAATCTTCATTTGCTTTTTTTACCTTACCCGTTTTCTTGCTTTTTTTAGCTACACTCGTTTTTAATTTTGCCATGTGCTTCTTTTCAATTTTGGCTAGTGCTGATGCTAAAGCTTTTCCCTTTGTTTTTATTCCTTTCACCATCTGCCGTTCAAAATGGACCGCCGCTTTTGCATAGGATGATGCCTTTGCTTTCGCAATCTTTCCCTGCATGGTACGCATTTTGATAGCAAGTTTTGATTTATACGAGCGAGCAAGCTTGTGTGCTTTTTTGAGTGCCAAGCTAAGTTTATTATTAGCTTTTTTTTCTTTACTCTGTAACACTCGCACTTGTTTTTTTAGCTTTTTTAACATTAGTTTGTAATTATTCTTCACAGCCATGTGACTACACCTCCT
>Ga0207082_1116_pt1 | contig 15384 bp, 11 predicted proteins | sample Alteio_BWMinHeat_56_FD_153588 | JGI IMG/M metagenome (GOLD analysis project Ga0207082, IMG submission 153588) | Enriched cells from forest soil in Barre Woods Harvard Forest LTER site, Petersham, Massachusetts, United States -... | ecosystem: Environmental > Terrestrial > Soil > Temperate forest >...
ATTGTTACGGTCAGATTGATGTAACTTATACTGGTGGCTATACCACTTTTGGTAGTGCGCCTTCATATAACAAACATACTGGCTTAATGGCTGATTTCGTACCTGCTTTAGGTATGCATTTAGGCAAAGGTTGGGGCATGAACTTTTCAGTAGGGGGTATTTCTTATACTACGGATAAGGCAACCGTTTCTGGCTCTAATGCCAATAGTAATTTTGCACTTAGTTTTGGTCAGCAAATGAACATCGGTATATCTAAAAACTTTGGTTGTAAATCTGGTGCAGCTCACAAAGAACACCATATGAAAAAAGACAAAGATGCTGATGAAGATGCGTCAAAAAGCAAAAAAGCGGCTGCAAAAAAAGACGATGACGACTAATTAGATCATTCTTTAACATATATAAAGGGCTGCACTGGCGGCCCTTTATTTTGAAGTTTTATGGCTTTAGGGTTGCACTTCTAAGCTTAGTTTATTATACTTGTATCTTGTTTACCTCCAAATTCTTAATTGGAACGAATATGATTATCAAAAAAAGCTTCCTCACAGTTTTAGCCGCCTGCTCACTTCTTGCTGCTAATGCTCAGGAAAAATCAATTTTGTTGTACGGTAATGCTACCTACAGTGGCGATAATATCGACTATGGTAGTTATAAAACAACAGAAACCCATTGGGGTGCTATGCCAGGCATAGGTTATCAATACGATAAGAATTGGACAATAGGCTTGCAAGGTTCATATATGCAGGGTCGTACACCAAATTATACCGGCTTCGGTGGTACTGTTCAAACTTACATCAGTAACGATTGGAGCGTCGGTCCTTTTTTACGCTATGCATATGCGCTTAGTAATATATTCACCGTTTATGGCCAATTTAACATTGGTTATGCTGGTGGCAATTACCAGATGAAAGACGTTCCGCCATTGGCTACTTACTCAGGTTTTTCTGCTAGTGTTGCTCCATATCTTGGTATCAATGTATACAAAACACTTTGTCTTAATTTCAGTGTTGGTGGTTTAGGCTATATGACACAATCATGGACACATGGCGAATCTTATGGCAGAGGTGGTAATCCAAATATGTTCTCTCTTACTTTCGGACAGCAGTTTAGTGTTGGTATCTCTAAAAACTTCATGACAGGTCAACACAAAATGAAAGGTCATGCACAGCCAGGTGATGATACCCGCAAAATGGACACTAAAGATGATGACGATGATGATGCGCCAAAAACCGGTGACAAAAACGATAAGAAAGACAAGAAAGAAAAAAAGAAAAGAAAGCCAATTAGAGACGACGAAGAAAGGAATTAGACCAACACTTTAAAGCTCTTGATTTTTTTAAAATAAAATATTCAAAATGAAAAAACTTATCCTGGCAATATTGGCTGTTAGCAGTTTCGCAACTGCACAGGCACAGGAAGGCACTATACTTGTTTATGGCAATGTTTCTTATGCGTCTGATAAACAAGTTACTGCTGTTAAAAACAATAACTGGGCTGTAAATCCGGGCGTTGGTTATTCTTTTACAGACAATATCACTGCCGGCTTACAAGGTAGTTTTATGAAACAAACCTTCGGCAATGTTGGTACATCTAATAAAAGAATGATCACAGATTGGACAGGTGGTGCGTTTTTCCGTTATACAAAGAACTTCACACCTATGTTCTATTATTTCGGTCAGTTTGATGCATCTTTTGCAGGTGGTAGAAATGAATTGCAGAATACCCCTCCTACTGCTAACTATAATGGTGTTGTACTTCATGCATATCCTGCTTTGGGTGTAAATATTGGTCATATGTTCGCCATTAATTTTTCTTTTGGTGGTATCCAGTACAGCAATGTTAGCTGGACAAATAATGCTGAGGGTATTAAATCAGAGAACAAATTGGCTATTACATTCGGTCAGCAGGTACAGATAGGCCTTTCTAAAACTTTCTGTACTGCTAAGTGCAAGGCAAGCTGCTGCTCTAAAGAAAATAAAAAAGAAGATAAAGAAGACGCTAAAAAAGCGAAAGACGAAGACGAATAGTCAACGCTTAATAATATTTAAAACGTCCCGGTCAATCCGGGACGTTTTTGTTTTATGCCCATCTCATAATAATTGTAACTTGCTTACGTTATAGTATCAACCTATGAAAAGACTATTTGCGCTTTGTTGCTTTTCTTTTATATCATCAACTGTATTTTCTCAGGATACAACCACAGTTGCTGTAATACACAAGCATCATGATAATGTCCTCACACTTACTGCCGGTATAGGTGATTGGCAAAAACAAAACTACAAGCAGCCGGATAGCACAGCTTTTGGCTCGTCAGCAGGTTTTGCCCCAATCACAATAAAATTCGAACATTTTTTCAGCAACAGCATAAGTGCTTCTGTCAATCTTAGTTATGATTGGTTCTATTACAGCTATTCCAAAAAAGGCTATACAAACGGCGTGCTTTTCTACCGCCCGCAAACCGATAAGGTACACATAATCAGTCCTGGTATCCAGGTATATTATCACTTCTGTAAATTATTACCGGCCAAATGGGATCCGTTCATTGGCTTGGGAATAACGGTGAATTACGTTTACCATAGCAACTATCCCAAAACAGATTCAACTATCGGACCGGTACAGGCACAAATTACCCCAACAGTCAGGTTGGGAGTTCGCTATTATTTCAGCCCGCAAATAAGTGCTTATCTCGATGCCGGTTATGACAAGACCAGCATCATGAATATTGGTTTTTCTTACCGGTTTACAAGGAAATAGTTATTCATAACAAATAAGCCTCTTCAGAGGTTTGGGGTTACCCGCACCCCATATACAAACACCCCTTTTTTCGTACCTTTGCAGCCTAATAAATGCTCTTTAGACCTGCCTGCCGGTAGGCAGGGTTAGAGCTTAATTTATAACTAAATGACATATTCTCCGAAAAATAAGGTTAGGATAGTAACCGCCGCTTCATTATTCGATGGGCACGATGCGGCTATCAATATCATGCGTAGGGTAATGCAGGCATCAGGTGCAGAGGTGATACACCTGGGCCACGACCGTAGTGTGCAGGAAGTAGTTGATTGTGCTATACAGGAAGATGCCAATGCAATTGCCATTACCTCTTACCAGGGTGGGCACGTAGAGTATTTCAAATACATGTACGACCTGCTGAAAGAAAAAGGCTGTGGTCACATCAAGATATTTGGTGGTGGTGGTGGTGTGATATTACCTACCGAAATAGCAGAACTCGAGAAATATGGCATCACACGTATCTACTCGCCTGATGATGGCCGTGCTATGGGCCTGCAAGGTATGATAGATGATGTGATAAGACAAAGCGATTATCCCACAGGCAACCAGTTGAATGGTGAAGTGGGTCATCTCATAGAAAAAGACAACAAGTCTATAGCACGCCTTATTTCTGCCGCAGAAAATTATCACGACCTGCGGGAAACACAGGCCATGCTGAAAAAAGTTACAGAACTCGCGCACACATCCAAAACACCCGTTCTTGGAATCACCGGTACAGGTGGTGCCGGTAAAAGTTCTTTGGTTGATGAATTAGTGCGTCGCTTCCTGCTCGATTTTAAGGATAAGAATATTGGTATCATTTCTGTTGACCCAACTAAAAAGAAAACAGGCGGTGCATTACTGGGCGATCGTATCCGTATGAATGCCATTCGCAATGCACGTGTGTATATGCGCTCTATGGCTACGCGTCAGAGCAACCTTGCTGTATCAAAATATATTCTTGATGCAGTGAATATTCTAAAAGCTGCCAATTACGATCTCATCATACTTGAGACCTCAGGTATAGGTCAGAGTGATACGCAGATCACTGACTATTGCGATATGAGTATGTACGTAATGACACCTGAATACGGTGCCGCTACACAGCTCGAAAAAATTGACATGCTCGATTTTGCGGATATTGTAGTCATTAACAAATTCGATAAACGCGGTGCTATGGATGCACTACGTGACGTAAAAAAACAATATCAACGCAATCATAAACTGTTTGATAAAGCACCGGATGCTATGCCAGTTTTCGGTACCATCGCTTCCCAGTTCAATGACCCCGGCACCAATACCATGTACCGTTCTTTAATAGATATGGTTGCTGCAAAAACAGGTGCCAAGCTCGATTCTCATTTTCATGCTACAGACGAGTTGAGCGAGAAGATCTATATCATTCCACCTGCACGTACACGTTACCTGAGCGAGATATCAGAGAACAACCGTAAATACGATAAATGGGCTAAAGACCAGGCAGGTGTAGCTCAGAAATTGTTTGGTATCAAAAAAACCATTGAGACCATCGCCCAGATGGATGTGGATGATAAGGACAGGCTCATTAAAACCCTGCAGGAAGTAGCAGCAAAAACAGAACTGAATCTCGATCCGAAGAACAAACACTTGTTAGAAAATTGGGAACAGAAAAAGAATAATTACAAAGGCGAGTTTTATACTTATAAGGTCCGTAACAAAGAGATAAAAATAAAGACCCACACCGATTCGCTTTCACACACACAGATACCAAAAGTGGCTGTACCTGAATTTGAAGCATGGGGCGAGATATTGAAATGGGCATTGATGGAGAACTTCCCGGGAGAGTTCCCCTACGCGGCCGGTATCTATCCTTTCAAACGAGAAGGTGAAGACCCTGCACGTATGTTTGCCGGAGAGGGTGGCCCTGAGCGTACCAACAAACGTTTCCACTATGTATCACAAGGCTTGCCTGCAAAACGTTTAAGTACGGCATTTGATAGTGTAACACTCTATGGACAGGATCCTGACCATCGCCCGGATATCTATGGTAAAGTTGGTAACTCAGGCGTAAGTGTATGTTGTCTTGATGACGCTAAGAAACTATACAGTGGTTTTCATTTGGCCGATCCTAAGACCTCTGTATCTATGACCATCAATGGCCCTGCACCTACTATTACTGCTTTCTTTATGAACGCAGCCATAGACCAGCAATGCGAATTATATATCAAAGAGCATGGCCTTGAAGAAGTGGTCAATAAAAAGATCGATACTATTTATGCAGATAAAGGCATACAACGTCCGTACTATAATAGTACCCTCTCCTTCGGAGAGGGGAAGGGAGAGGTTCTTCCCGAAGGTAATGATGGTCTCGGCCTTATGCTCCTTGGCGTTACCGGCGACCAGGTTTTACCTGCCGATGTGTATCAGAAAATAAAAACAGAAACACTAAGTACCGTACGTGGTACCGTACAAGCAGATATTCTGAAAGAAGACCAGGCACAAAATACTTGTATCTTCTCAACGGAATTTTCATTGCGTGTAATGGGTGATGTGCAACAATATTTTATTGATAAGAACGTCCGCAATTTTTATTCAGTTTCCATTAGTGGTTACCACATTGCAGAAGCTGGTGCGAATCCGATCTCTCAATTAGCATTCACACTCTCTAATGGTTTTACTTTTGTGGAGTATTACCTGAGCCGTGGTATGCATATTGATGAGTTTGCACCTAACCTTTCTTTCTTCTTTAGTAATGGTGTAGACCCGGAATATAGTGTGATAGGACGCGTGGCCCGTCGCATTTGGTCAAAAGCAATGAAGATAAAATATGGTGGCAACGAGCGCTCACAAATGCTCAAATACCATATCCAAACTTCAGGCCGCTCACTCCATGCACAAGAGATCGACTTCAACGATATCCGTACTACCCTCCAGGCACTATATGCCATCTACGACAACTGTAACTCGCTGCATACAAACGCTTATGATGAGGCTATTACTACGCCTACCGAAGAAAGCGTGCGTCGTGCTATGGCTATCCAGCTTATCATCAACAAAGAATTAGGTCTCGCAAAAAATGAGAATCCTATACAGGGTGCTTTCATTATTGAAGAACTCACAGACCTTGTTGAAGCAGCTGTACTTGCCGAATTTGATAAGATTTCAGAACGCGGTGGTGTACTCGGCGCAATGGAAACCATGTACCAGCGCAGCAAGATACAGGAGGAAAGCCTTTATTACGAGACATTAAAACATGATGGTAAATATCCTATAGTTGGTGTGAATACTTTCCTCAGTTCAAAAGGTTCTCCAACAGTTATACCACAGGAAGTAATACGCAGTACTACCGAAGAAAAAGAATTTCAAATACAAACAGTCCAGAATCTTTGGAAACGTAGTGGCAACAAAGGAGAAGAAATGTTGCATCAATTACAACAGAAGGCTATACACAACAACAATGTTTTTGAAGAGCTCATGGAAACAGTCAAGTACTGCTCTCTTGGTCAGATCACCAAAGCATTGTTTGAAGTTGGCGGGCAATATAGAAGGAGCATGTAAAACACATAAATTTGAAATATTTAGTTGCAATAATGTTCGTAGCCATTAGCATTAGGGCTGTAGGACAAATTGATTCAATTTATCAAATTAATAAAGCATTTGGTAAACCTAAGTTTACCTATAATGATGCAATTCCCTATATTTCTAAGAACCTTAAGTATCCAGCCAAAGCTATACTCGATAAGGTGCAAGGAAAAATATTCGTTAGCTTCATGGTTAACGAAGACGGACATATTAGTGATGTGACAATAAAAAAATGTATACAATTTGTTTATGACCCTGTTTTGAATAAAACAGCAGAAACGGAAGTTGAGAAAATTGGGGATGGTTTGGATGAAGAAGCCATCAGAGTAATCAGATCTATGCCCCCATGGAAACCTGCGAAACAAAACGGTATACCCATAAAGGTATTTTTTACATTACCCATAGTTTTTAAATTGTCATAGTAATACTCGTAAGTAAGCCCCTTTAGGGGTTTGTGGCAACCTCTCGCAAACAACATTTAGTATATCCGTCGGCACCGCTCTTCGCGGTCAGACAGATAAACGTTATGATAAAATTCCGTCTTAGACAGGTCTTACTTTCGGACCTGCCGTCATCAGGACACTAAAGATGATTTTTAGAAAAACATTTGCAATATTGCAGTAGATTTAAAAACTCAATTAATGAAACAATTGATCTTTTCTGCTCTATTGCTATGTAGCCTGTCTTCATTTGCTCAAACAGACACCGCTGGTAAAAAACAAACTATTTACCAATATGTAGAGCAAATGCCACAACCGCCTTATGATGTGTATAGATTTGTGAGTGACAGAATGAGGTATCCGGATGCAGCTGTAAAAAACAAGATACAGGGTATCATCTATGTTAGGTTCGTTGTAAAAGCCGATGGTGTAATAGAAGAGGTGAGTGTACTAAGAAGCCTGCGATTTGAACATGATTCCCTTTCTGGTGTTGAGAACAAAATACCCGTTTCGAAATTAGGCTACGGAATGGAGGAAGAAGCCATCCGTGTGATAAAATTAATGACCCCCTGGAAACCAGGAAAGCAAAACGGTGTGCCAGTTGCTGTGTCTTATGCTCTTCCGGTCGATTTCAAAATAAAACAGAAATGAGATACATTCTTATAATAGCTTTTATAACAGTTAGTAATATTGCTGCAGGACAGTATATTGATACCACTTCGGCCATTTATAAATACCTTGACCCTAAACCGGCACCCCCTTATGATCTTTTTAATTTTATCGGAAACAATATTAGATATCCAGATGAAGCTCGGCAAAATAATATTCAAGGCAAAGTATATGTAAGGTTTGTTGTTAATGAAGATGGCAGGCTTGATAGTATAAGTGCACCAAGGGCAATAAAATATATTTCCCATAAAAGAGGAAGAGATTATGATACGCTAAGTGTTACTCAATTAGGTTATGGTATAGAAGAGGAGGCTATAAGAGTAGTGAAGTTGCTTCCGCCATTCAATCCCGGTAAGTATAATGGTAAACCTGTTAAGGTTTTGTATACTATACCTTTGGTTTTTAAACTGCAATAGCAGATATGAAGTTGATATTACAATCAGACTCATCAAGTATTTTACCTTGCCAACTCGTTACACTTCGCTAGGTCTGTATCATTAGCTACCTTATCCAGATGTTCCATCATATCATTGAACGCAGGATATTTTTGCATGATCTTTTCCAATCGGCAATCACATACTGTCTTTGCTTTGTCTGCAGATCCTAATTTGCTGGTCATACTTTCCATGCAGTCTTTATGAAAACTATCCTTATCCTCGTTCGACCACCCACCGCGGCACGAAAACAGACTTAACGCAAACACGCATAAAACAATATATCGTACCATAAAAAAGGATTGAATTAATATTTTCCAATAATCTTAACCGCATATTATCATCAGCCCACTATACCATGTCATCTCTCCTTCGGAGAGGCTGGGAGAGGTATCATTGCTCCACCTTAAAATCATAAGTAGCATTAGCTCCGGCTGAGCTGGAACCTCCACCACCATTCATCAGCCCTACTTTACCAGCTGCATTTTTAAAGCTTAACAAATTAGCGCCACTTACTGAAAAAGTATCTTGTGTTGGATTTTCCATTTGCAATAACAAGTCGTTTTGTAACGTTTCATATTGTATTGGCCCGATGGTTGAAATGCCATATAATGTATGAGTTGCGCCAGCCAGAGATGGCATATGAACTTTATTCAGCGCATCGGGTGATACCATGTAACAGTTATTATTCGTGCTATCTAATACAAAACAGATATCTATATCAGCAGCATTTGGTGTAGCATCAGCATAGGTTTTATAAATGGTCTGCTTGCTGGTAGAGAAAAAAGTGATCCTTGGAAAGCCTACTGTATTTTTTAACCAGCTGGCAAAAGATATATTCTTGAAACTATCCAGGGGGTTGCCACCTCTTGGTTGTGAAATAGCATTTTGTGGCTTACTGCATGATAGTAGTGAAATGCTCATAGCAATAGCGATCACAAATAAATTAAAATAGATTCTCGCTTTCCGTTTATTATCCGTGCTCATTATAAAACAATAGTAAATAGCAATATACGAAATAAGGTAATAAAACCATGCCTGCTTAGGGATAGTTTAACCAATAAGACAGGTAGATATCCCTATTTGGTTGAAATTTTACACCATTTAATTTTGCATTATTTTAAAGAAAATATGAATGAGGCAATTATTATAAATAATTACTAAACTATCAGAAGCATAACTACTTGAGCTTCCTTTTCGCTACTTTTGCACCCGCATGAATTTGCAGGTGTTGTTGGGTTTGTATGAAAATGATCTCCGCTTAAAACAAATAGCGGCTGCTATCTCTTTGCCCTCTCCCGCCACTCGTTTGTATATCGACGGCCTCAGAGGCTCTTCTATCAATTTTGTTGCAGCTACTGTCTGGCGCCTTTCTGATGCCAACCATGTGTTCATTCTCAATGATCGTGAAGAGGCAGCCTATTTCCATAACGATCTTGAAAGTCTTACAGCGGCACTGGATATTTGCTTTTTCCCTGATTCTTTTAAACGTACCGGCAATTTTAGTGAGCTGAATAGCAGCCACGTCATGTTACGTACCGAAGCGCTATCCAAGTTCAGCGAACAGTCTCATAAAAAAGTACTGGTTACTTACCCCGAAGCTTTGTTCGAGAAAGTAGTGAACCCAACCACACTCTCTGGAAATACCATCTTCATAAAAGTTGGACAAGAACTTAAGGTAGATCCATTGTTGGAAAAATTTGTAAGTCTTGGTTTCAACCGCGAGGATTTCGTTTACCAGCCCGGCCAGTTTGCCATGCGTGGTGGTATACTCGATATTTATTCCTTCGGCAATGAACATCCTTATCGTATAGAGTTATTCGGTAACGAGGTTGACAGTATCCGTATTTTCGATCCTGAAACACAGTTATCAGAACGCAAACTGTTGCAGGTTTCTATCCTCCCGAATATCGAGACCAAATTCGATACTAAGGAAAAGATATCACTACTCGATTACCTACCTGCAAATACAGTTATCTGGGCAAAAGATTTTCATTTTACTGTTGGCAGGCTCGCAAAATTGGCCGCAGATCTTCCGGAAAAATTTGAACTTGGAGAGGTTGCGATAGATCATGAAGAATCATGGCTTCGGGAAATGTCTAAAGCTGATTTCGAAATAGCAGAGGACTGGAAACAAAAACTATTAAAAAGACACCTGATAGAATGGTATAACCACTCTCTCAATAAAATAGCGGGGGATACCGATATCCCATCAATTCAATTTGCAACAGAAGAACAACCTGTATTTAACCGCCAATTCAATATGCTTATTAGTGATCTGCAGAAACGCAGTGCTGATAAGTATGTGCCATATATTTTTGCAGAGAATCCAAAACAACTGGAACGTCTCAGAAGTATTTTCGAAGACCTGAATGCGGAAATAAATTTTGTACCTATCCCTTCATCTATCAGTAAAGGTTTTATAGATCACGAGAAAAAACTGATCTGCTATACAGACCACCAGATTTTCCAGCGCTATCACAAATACAAAGTAAAGCAAGCTTATACAAAAGGCAAGGCACTAACCATGCGCGCCCTCCGCGAGTTAACTCCCGGTGATTTTGTTACGCACATAGATCATGGTGTGGGTGTTTACAGTGGCTTGCAAAAAGTAGAAGTGAATGGCAATATGCAGGAAGCTATCCGAATCCTATATAAGGATAATGATGTGCTATATGTCAATATCAATTCCCTTCACAAGATCAGCAAATACACCGGCAAAGAGGGCACTAAACCTAAAGTGAACAAGCTGGGTAGTGATGCATGGGAGAAACTGAAGAATAAGACCAAAAAGCATGTAAAAGATATTGCAGCAGATCTTATCAAGCTGTATGCTAAGCGTAAAGCCTCACAAGGGTTTGCGCACACGACTGACAGTTATCTGCAAACAGAATTAGAGGCTTCTTTCTTTTATGAAGACACGCCCGATCAGGGCAAGGCTACTGCCGATGTGAAACGCGATATGGAATCGCCTTCACCTATGGATCGTTTGGTCTGTGGTGATGTGGGCTTTGGCAAAACAGAGATCGCCGTTCGTGCTGCTTTTAAAACGGTTGGCGATAGTAAACAGGCTGCCATATTGGTGCCTACTACTATCCTTGCTTATCAGCATTTTCAAACATTCAGTGAGCGTCTAAAGGATTTTCCTTGTACGGTCGATTATATCAATCGTTTCAAATCAGCCAAAGAGAAAAAAGAAACACTCAAACGCTTAGAAGAAGGTAAGATCGACATTATTATAGGTACACATGCTATACTTGGTAAAGATGTTAAATTCAAAGACCTCGGTCTGCTTGTAATAGATGAGGAACAAAAATTCGGTGTGTCTTCGAAAGAGAAACTACGTGAGATGAAAGCAAATGTAGATACGCTCACACTTACAGCTACACCTATTCCACGCACGCTGCAGTTCTCTTTGATGAACGCCCGTGACCTAAGTATTATCAATACACCGCCACCTAATCGTCAACCTGTTCATACCGAAACTTTTGTCTTTGATGAATATGCTATCCGCGATGCTATCTATTTCGAAACAGAACGTGGCGGACAGGTTTATTTTATACACAACCGTGTACAGAGCTTGCCGGAAATGGTAACGCTTTTGCGCAACCTATGTCCCGATCTTTCAGTAGGTATGGCACATGGCCAGATGGAAGGTCATCAACTGGAGTCAGCACTCATGAATTTCATAGAGCGCAAATACGATGTGCTTTGCTGTTCAAACATTGTTGAGAATGGTGTGGATATTGAAAATGCAAATACCATTATCATCAACAACGCGCACCAATTTGGCCTCAGCGATCTGCATCAGCTTCGCGGCCGTGTAGGTAGGAACAACAAAAAAGCATTCTGTTATTTGGTAGCACCACCTATGAGCACCTTGCCGAATGATAGCCGCAAGCGATTGCAGACTCTTGAACAATTTAATGAATTGGGTAGTGGTTTCCAGATAGCTATGCGCGATCTTGATATACGCGGTGCAGGTAATTTACTTGGTGCAGAACAGACAGGGTTCATTGCCGAGATTGGTTTCGAAATGTATCAGAAGATATTAAATGAGGCCATGCGCGAACTGAAAACCAAAGACTTTAAAGAGGTCTTTGCTGAGGAATTGGAGCGTAAAAAAGATTTCGTTAGTGATTGTACTATTGATACCGACCTTGAGATCTTGATACCTGATAACTATGTTACCAGTGTCACCGAGCGCCTCTCTTTATATACGCAACTGGATGATATAGATGCTGAAGATGAGCTGAAACGCTTTGCTAATGAATTGACAGACCGTTTTGGTCCTATGCCTAAACAGGTGACAGAGTTATTTACAACGATCCGTTGTCGCAAACTGGCCTGCGAGTTGGGCTTTGAAAAGCTTATCCTTAAAAACGGTCAAATGCGTCTCTACTTCGTCAGCAACGCCGATTCTCCTTATTTCGAATCTGCAACTTTCAATAATATCCTTACTTATATCCAAAAAAGGACTAATAAAGCCCGTCTAAAACAGGTGGGAAAGAACTTCATGTTGATAGTGGATGACATTAAAAACATGAATCATGTATTGTGGTTCCTGGAGGGTATCATCTCATCATTCACCGAAACAGGCAAATAAGCCCTGAATTAGTTTTTCGTATATATTATAATAAGTACTACCTACAACACGAAAAAATACTTAGATTTGGTGTTACAATATTAACAATCCGAATTATGAGGTCAGTAATACTTACCCTTGTTATTTTATTCACTGTAAGCAGCGCTTTTGCTCAGTACCGCTCTCAGGATAATGAGATAGCTGTATACTACGGTGAGAACACCACTACACAGCCTATTGGCGGTGCATATAAAGGCACTAAAAGCCCATGGAGTTCTTTGGGTGGCGTATCTTACCACAGAATGCTGAGTGATTATTGGCAAATTGGTGGCGATGTAACTATCGCACGCTGGGCTACTACTGGCGATTGGGGTCCTATACAGGGGCCTTATGGTAAGAACCTGGGTTACAAACCTGTTACTTATATGATAGCAGATCCTGCTGTTACTGTAGCTTTTCAGGCAAACAGGGTAATGCCTTTCTACCTCGATTTCGATCCTAGCTTTGTCCGTTCTCAGTTTTATTATGGTGTAACGTTGGGTGCAGTGTTTACAGCTAATGATGGTGGTACTACAACTACTACTGTTAAGACCCCTGAAACATTTATATATACCTCACAGTTCGATTTTCAAAATGGTAAGGGTTTTGTAGTTGGTGTACAGGCTGGATATTCTTTCTTCTTAACAGAGCATATAGGGCTCAATCTGGAGCTTGCTCCTCGTTTTTATGAAGTGTTCAGCAGCGACCCTAGAAGTAATTATATCAATAAGCAATACCATCTTGCTACTTTTACAGCAGCAGCAGGTTTCCGTATCCGTTTTTAAGTAATTGACGACTTCAAGATATCCAAGGCAGGACTCGTTCCTGCCTTTTTTGTTGTTATAGCTGTTGCTGGAGTGGGTAAAAAAGTTGAAGGGCTCCTCGCCAAAAGAGCCCTTCGTGTTGATATAAGGATGAAAAAGATCCGGTGTTATGTGGGTAATAAATATTACCTTTTGTTGCTTACGGTATATTTTAAAATGTACCGCTTAACTGTTTTTAAAAAATCTGGCGATGATCTTTTCTTTATTGTTTGCTTGTTTGATGATGTAAAGATGCAACAGCAAATATTTTCATCAAAGCTTTTAATGCCTCTTAACAAACGCTTAGGGAATTAGAAAAATTGCTATGTAGTATATAGCAATTTTTTACCCCTTTTTCTTAAACGTCGATCTTCGCATATTTGGCGTGTTTCTCTATAAAATCTCTGCGCGGCGCTACTTCTTCTCCCATCAGCATCGAGAATACCATATCTGCTTCCGTAGCACTTTCTATCGTTACACGTTTCAGGGTACGGGTATCAGGATTCATGGTTGTGTCCCATAGCTGGCTATCATTCATCTCACCAAGACCTTTATAGCGCTGTATATTCACGCTGTCTTCTTTTCCATTACCAAGTTTGGTTACAGCAGCCTTCCTGCTTTCTTCATCCCAGGCATATACCTGTTCCTTGCCTTTTTTTACAAGGTACAAAGGTGGTTGTGCCAGGTACACATAACCCTGCTCTACCAGTTCTTTCATATAGCGGAAGAAGAAAGTAAGTATCAATGTGGCGATATGAGAACCGTCCACATCGGCATCCGTCATGATGATGATCTTATGATAACGGAGTTTGGCCATGTTCAGCGCTTTCGGATCGTCAGCAGTACCAACGCTTACACCTAGTGCCGTGAACATGTTCTTTATTTCCTCATTCTCATATATTTTATGTTCCTGGGCTTTTTCTACGTTCAGTATCTTACCTCTAAGTGGTAATATGGCCTGAAAGGCACGGTCACGGCCTTGTTTGGCAGTACCACCGGCCGAGTCACCTTCCACAAGATATAATTCACATTTTTCAGGGTCTTTGTCAGAGCAGTCAGCCAGTTTGCCAGGCATACCACCACCGGTCAATACACTCTTACGTTGTACCAGTTCGCGGGCTTTGCGTGCTGCTGCACGTGCCTGTGCTGCCAGTATTACTTTATCAATGATAAGCTTTGCCTCCTTAGGATGTTCTTCAAGATAAGCTTCCAGTACGCGGCTCATACACACATCAACCACACCCATCACCTCATTATTACCCAACTTGGTCTTGGTCTGGCCTTCAAACTGAGGTTCCGGTACTTTTACTGATATAATGGCACTTAACCCCTCACGGAAGTCATCACCTGTTATATCCACTTTAGCTCTTTCAAACAGTTTGTTCTTATCGCCATAGGCTTTGAAAACACGTGTGATAGAACGGCGAAAACCAGCAACGTGCGTACCACCTTCAATCGTGTTGATATTATTTACGTAAGAGAATATATACTCACTGTAAGAAGTGTTATAAGACAAGGCTACTTCTACCACTACATTCGATTCGATGTCATGACCTTCAACAGATATAGGTGCAGGTAATAATGGATTACGGTTAGCATTCTTATCCAGCATTTGTACAAACTCAACAATACCACCTTCGCTGTAAAATACTTCCTGCTGGTTCTGCCCGTCTTCCATTTTCTCGCGCTCATCTGTAAGCACAATACGTATACCCCTGTTCAGGTAAGACAGTTCGCGTAAACGGCCTGCCAGAATCTCACGATTGTATATGGTATTACTGAAGATAGTTGGATCCGGGTGGAAATGCTGTAACGTACCACGTATCTCTGTTTCGCCTATTTCACGTACAGGGTATTGCGGTACACCTTTGTTGTATTCTTGTTCAAAAACTTTTCCTTCGCGGTATACGGTAGTATGCAAATGATCGCTCAATGCGTTCACACAACTCACACCCACACCGTGCAAACCGCCCGATACCTTATAGCTGTCTTTATCAAACTTACCACCTGCGTGTAGTACGGTCATTACCACTTCAAGCGCCGAACGGCCTTCTTTGGTATTGATGCCCGTGGGGATACCACGGCCA
>Ga0207082_1118_pt1 | contig 15140 bp, 12 predicted proteins | sample Alteio_BWMinHeat_56_FD_153588 | JGI IMG/M metagenome (GOLD analysis project Ga0207082, IMG submission 153588) | Enriched cells from forest soil in Barre Woods Harvard Forest LTER site, Petersham, Massachusetts, United States -... | ecosystem: Environmental > Terrestrial > Soil > Temperate forest >...
GTTAATTTGCAATAACTATCAAAAACTATAGGCTATCCTTTCGAATAGCCCATCATTTTTAATCCACAAATATTTTATTGAACAGTGATGTTCAATTGTACATGTACTGTACAATTGATCTGTTTGGTTGTAGGTCTGCGCATCTTAGCTTTTATAAAATAGCTAAACTGATGCCCTGTTAAGTAGCTCTTCAACTCCAGATTATTATCTACTGGTAGATTGATAGAAGCTGCATAAGTATCAGGATTATTAGTAATGGTTGCAGGATGAATAACTGAGTTGTTCACATCAGAGCTAAAACTAAAATCACATGATTGAAAATTAGCAAAATTGTTGTGACTATCTGCATTTTGAGCGGAAATAGAACATGACTGCACTTTTACGCTGCTGATATTGTTTACGCCCAGGTTATTACCCGTACTTGCACGGATAAATGAATCCACATTTATATATACAGTGGTAGTACCCGCATTCTGGCTTTGGGTTGTATCCGCTATTATTGGCACAGTAAACTGTCCATCAATGGTTTGCAAAGCAAGGTTATAGCTAAGAAGACCAGCTATTTTGTTACAAGAAGCTAAACTCATCGCCCCAACGATCAGAATTGATAAAAAAATGACCGACTTTTTCAAATTCACACGCATAACAATTCTATATTTATATTATACAATTAACTTAAACACTTTATCAAAACACATAACCATAGTTAATAGTAACAAGGAAATCAACTAATTATAACAAATACTATGCCAAAACATCTATTATATATTATTCTGAACGTCAAATTTTAAGCTCTGCAAAAATGAGAAAAATATTTTATTTATTAACATTTTTTATAGGAATTAGTTTTGCTGGCAAAGCTGATAAGCTAAATAGCGATACGATCGTAAATCACTTGGTTAACAAATGGTGGGGCCAGTACTACGAGCACAAATCAGATACAATAAAAGACGAACAGACCATCTATTTTATTCCTAATAAGAAAGAAGCCAGGAATATATTTTGCCAGTCTTTCATTTTTAAAGATGATGGTTCATTCGAGCTCATCCGTAAGCGCAAACCCATAATACCAGCTTTAAGGATAGCTTACAAAGGCCAATGGACCATAGCTGATGATATTATCACTGTAACCTTCAAAAAGCAGAAATATGCCATCTACTTCAAAATACTGGATATAAAGAAAACGACCTTTACAGCAGTTATATCAAGTGAGTAATTTTTTTCAGAAAACAAACCGTCCCGCATTGCGGGACGGTTTTATAAACTTGTCAACTTATTAACTTAAGCGTGAGCTTTCGTTCCTTTTGCTTTTGCTACAACTTCTTCTTCGATGTTGCGCGGAGCCGGAGAATAGTGACTGAACTCCATTGTTGATGTAGCACGGCCGGATGATAATGAACGCAATTGAGTTACGTAACCGAACATTTCGCTCAACGGAACTTTTGCTTTTATCACCTGCAGGTTAGCACGGCTATCCATACCTTCCAGTATCGCACGGCGACGGTTAAGATCACCTGTTACATCACCCATGTATTGTTCAGGCGTTACAACTTCTATCTTCATGATCGGTTCCAGAACGATAGGCTTAGCTTTACGGCCAGCTTCACGGAAACCAGATTTAGCACAAAGTTCGAATGACATAGAATCTGAATCGACCTGGTGGAAAGAACCATCGTGGATACGGATCCTTAAGTTCTCAACAGGGAAACCTGCAAGAACACCAGTTGTCATACAAGATTCAAAACCTTTCTGTATCGCAGGGATGAATTCACGAGGAATAGATCCACCGAAGATATCATTGATAAATTGGTATTGGCCTTTGCCTTCTTTCAGGAATTCTTCGTCAGCAGGGCCGATCTCAAATTCCACATCAGCAAACTTACCACGACCACCTGTTTGTTTCTTGTAAACCTCACGGTGATTCACCATCATAGTGAATGCTTCTTTATAAGCAACCTGAGGAGCACCCTGGTTAATTTCAACTTTGAACTCGCGACGCATACGGTCAACGATGATCTCAAGGTGCAATTCACCCATACCACTTAAGATGGTCTGATTAGTATCTTCGTCAGTTTTTACGCGCAATGTAGGATCTTCTTCAACCAGTTTGGCAATAGCCATACCCATTTTATCAACGTCGGCCTGCGTTTTAGGCTCAACAGCGATAGAGATAACGGGTTCCGGAATGAACATGTTCTCCAATACGATCTCATGTTTCTCATCACAAAGTGTATCACCTGTTTTGATATCTTTAAAACCAACAGCTGCACCAATATCACCAGCCTCGATGAAATCCATCGGGTTTTGTTTATTAGCGTGCATCTGCATGATACGGCTGATACGTTCGTTCTTACCGGTACGCATGTTCTTAACATAAGAACCCGCATCCAGGTGACCGCTATAACAACGGAAGAACGCCAGACGACCAACGAAAGGATCGGTCATGATCTTGAACGCAAGTGCTGCAAAAGGTTCTTTTGCATCAGCATGGCGCAATACTTCTTCTCCTGTATCAGGGTCAGTACCTTTAATTGCTTCTATATCCATAGGACTAGGCAGGTAGCGGATAACCGCATCCAGCGCAGTCTGTACACCTTTATTTTTGTATGCAGAACCGCAAAGCATTGGAATAATGCTCAGATCAAGCGTTGCTTTACGCACAGCTTCGTGGATCTCTTCTTCAGATATGCTGTTAGGATCTTCAAAGAATTTCTCCATCAGCTTGTCATCATATTCAGCAACAGCTTCTACCAGGTGTGCACGCCATTCGTCTACTTCATCTTTCATTTCAGCAGGCACTTCGCCTTCTGCATATGTCATACCTTGTGTACCTTCTTCCCAGATCACGGTCTTCATCCTGATCAGATCAACTACACCGGTAAAATGTTCTTCAGCACCGATAGGTAATTGCAAAGGCACAGCTTTAGCACCCAGCATATCTTTTACCTGCTGTACCACCATCAGGAAGTCAGCACCTACACGGTCCATTTTGTTTACAAAACCGATACGTGGTACTTTATAGCGGTTAGCCTGGCGCCATACAGTTTCAGATTGTGGTTCCACACCATCAACCGCAGAGAACAAAGCCACAAGACCATCCAGTACACGCATAGAGCGTTCTACCTCGATGGTAAAATCCACGTGGCCCGGAGTATCAATGATATTGAATTTGTATTTTTTAGATTCCGCAGTTGGTTTACCCTGAATGGTTGGGAAGTTCCAAAAGCAGGTAGTTGCAGCAGACGTGATAGTGATACCGCGTTCTTGTTCCTGAGCCATCCAGTCCATGGTCGCAGCACCTTCATGTACTTCACCAATTTTGTGGTTCACACCGGTGTAATAAAGGATACGTTCTGTTGTAGTGGTTTTACCGGCATCGATGTGTGCAGCAATACCAAAGTTGCGCTGTAAGCGTAAGTCTGCCATTGTTATTAAATTAATTTATGATTTAAATGCTTAATTTGAGGTGCAAAGGTAATGATTAATAGTCAATTTAAAAATTGTTGTATAGGGGGTATTTTATTGTTTTTGTGTCATTTTTTGGAGACCTTCAAATTCAATATTTTCATCAATCAATATAGCCGTTCCGATCTCTTCCTTCAACAGAAAGGGAATCTTTTTGAAATTTAAGACTGCTGTTTAATAGGTTCCAGTTTATGTATGTCTGAACCTTTGATTGTAGCTGATTGAATTGATTTAGTTGATTTTTTTTGTTTGGTTGAGTCGTTTTCCCGTTTCCTGAATAAAGAAATATAAGAGGGTAAAATGACTCATTTTTAGAAAAATTATTTTATTCGAAGTGGGACATTTTATACTGAAAAGCTTTACTGGATTGCTTATTAATATTTATGAAATGTCGCAGGGTGGGACATACAGTACATATAATTTTTTATAATTATTTTCGCTTTTTTCCTGTGCGAGCTGGCCTCTCTAACTCCCCTAAAGTGGAGAAGTATTTCCGAAATATTAATTCCAACAACATTTTCAAAGAACATAAATCCTATTTCAGGTTCTAACGTAAGTTACTATTGGCGCGGTGGCGAAACCAAATTTTGATATACACATATAGGTGGAAATTTGTTGCCGGTAAAATAATGTAATAATCATGAAGTGTTTTGGAAAGGATATTTGCAAATTTTTCAGAAAGATGGTTGCAAACTAGTTGTCGTATCTTAATGTTATAATTCAACTCTAGGTTTGTTGGTCAGAAAATAAGACCAATAAAGGTGGGGAGGATGATAATACAAATTGAATATTTTTAAGAAAAAAAAACGAGGTGTTACAATTCAAAGCAAGGATATATATTATAGGTGTGAACCCTTATGTGCTGCTACCCTCCCCTGTACTAAAAGCAATATTCAAACAGGCTGGTAAGGATAAAGCTCCCATACCTGTAAAAGGCACACTGGATGGGCATGATTATATTCAGAATCTGATGAAGTACAGCGGCAAATGGCGACTGTACCTGAATACACCTATGCGGAAAGCTGCAGGTAAAGATGTTGGGGACACAATAGAAGTAACTATTGAGTATGACCCTATAGAAAGGACCATACCCATGCATGAAAAACTGAAAGCTGCATTAGATACTGACAAAAAGGCTATGAAAAAATTTGAAAGCCTACCTCCATCACGCCAAAAAGAAATAGTACGCTATATAGCCAACCTAAAAAGCGAAGCGGCTATTGAAAAAAATGTGATCAGAGCCATTGGCTTTTTGTTAGAAAAGGAACGGTTCATAGGTAGAGATAAACCATGAAATGGTCAACTACAATTTCAGAAATTCAAGCATTTTATAAACAAAGAGTGCCGGCCATACTATTGCTTTCAGCACACCCAGGCAGCCCATCCAAAAACCGGTAGCATGCTGTATAAAATAAACGAGCGCACCTATGAAACCCATACCATAGACTGCGGATGACTGGTTGACTACTTTCTTATTCATTTGTACTTGCATTATATCGGTTTTAGGAGGTTATACATTTTATTAATAACGCAGATGATTCAAAAAATACAAGATACCTATAATAATAGCAACTAATATTATTGCAAAAATGATAAGATAGAAATATACGTTTCTTGGTTCTTCTGCATTCATATAGCAAATTTATTGCATCATGCAGTTGCGGCTAATGACCTTAATCAGCTATGGAAATGATATTAGATTGTAAGTATACCTGATAATAGCGCTTAGGAACGCTTTCTAAGATTTCTTATAACATCATTTAATTGCCTTATAGTAGTGATAATAGATACGACAAAAGAGAAGAGGCCGGCTAACCATATTGAGCCTTTTTTGTCTTTATTATCAATTCCCATTGTATAAATATAGGGTTAAACGAAAATGTGGGAAAAACAAATTATCACTTTAACATTATTGTTAATTAATAATTAGTACCAAAAAAATACAGAATCAGGAGATACATTTGCGCCCATAAGCACCATTAATGAGATCTTTTTTCACAGTCATCGTTTTAGTTATAACTTCTTTTTTAAATACTTATGCACAAGGGGTGCCCGGTACTAAAATAAGTGGTAAAATAATAGACTCTATTTCCCGTCAGCCGGTTGAAGATGCAACCATCACCATCATTGATAAACAAACAGGCAAAGTGGTGAATGGCGCCATTAGTAATAAAAATGGTTCTTTTGAAGTGAAAGACCTACCATATGGAAATTTTATTGTGAGAGCAGAATTCATTGGCTATAAGAAAACCAATATTGACAATATAGTATTGAATGTATCGTCGCATAATGTATCATTGAACTCAATAAAGCTCTCCCCTACAGGCCAGATGTTGAATAGCGTTACCATTACTGCAAAAACACCCATCATAGAGAATAAGATAGACAAGATGGTGTATAATGCAGAGAATGATATTACATCGCAAGGAGGGCTGGCAATTGATGTACTAAAAAAAGTACCACAGGTAACAGTGGATATAGACGGGAATGTTGAACTGCAGGGCAATTCGAATATCCGCTTCCTGATAAACGGGAAACCATCGAGCGTATTTGGCAATAGTGTTACAGATGCATTAGCCACTATACCAGCCAGCCAGATAAAAAGTATTGAGGTTATTACAAATCCGGGAGCTAAATATGATGCACAAGGTACAGGTGGTATCATCAATATTATCCTGAAGCAAACTAAAATGCAGGGAATTAACGGGAACATTAACCTGTCTGCAGGTACAAGGCTTGAAAATGGTTCTGCCAATCTAAACTTCAGACATAATAATTTTGGTGTCAATGTTTTCTTTAGCGGTAATACACAGTTATCAACCCACACACCACTCACCCAAGACAGAACCTCTTCAGATACAGCACATAATACCACTCACCTATTGCAAGACGGTTATACCAATTTTCAAAGAAACAGTTACCAGGGTGGCATTAATTTTGACTGGGACATAAATAAGAAAAATAATTTTTCAGGTGGATTGACTTACAATCATTTCGCCTACATAAACGGGGGTATCACCAATATTGAGCAAATAACAAAAGACATTAATAATAATACCCTATCGGATATACTCAGTTATAGGAACTATGACAGCAGGTTCCGGATGTCGACCTATGACTGGAATCTGAATTACAAGAAAAAATTTGCAAAAGAGGGTCGTGAATTACAAGTTCAGTACACGGCCAGTTACGGTATGCCCCATGCCACTTACAGTCAGTCACAAACTTATAATGGCTCTACAGTTCCTTATATCGGATCGCAAAGCAATAACCCAGGTATAGACCAGGAAACAGAAGTTTCGATAGACTACACAGAACCTATAAGTAAGAATACGACAATTGAAACCGGCGTAAAAACTATTTTGGAGCATATAAATAGTGTGACCAATGTAAACACACTGCAAACGAATGATGATCTGTATACACCTGACCCAACACAATCTTATAGCATCAACTATGACAGGAAGATATATGCCGCTTATGCATCAGGTACATTTTCACTATTCAACTACCTGAAAGTAAAAGCAGGATTCAGATATGAGTACACGAACACAACCATTGATTATCCAAATACAACTATTCCCGACTATGCTTCGGCAGTACCATCTATCGTACTATCACATGATCTGCCCAACCAACAAAATATCAAACTTTCTTATTCACACCGGATAGAAAGGCCTGATTACAGAGCTATCAACCCATTCAGGAACCTGAGTGACCCATATAATATTACCACAGGGAATCCTAACCTCAAACCTGAGATAGGTGATAACATAGAGCTGGGGTATAACAAGACCTTTGGCAAAGGTGGCAATTTCTATACAGGATTATTTTTAAGAATGGATGGCAATGATCTGAAACCTGTTACTAATTTTTACAACAGTTACCAGGTAGGTGATTCTGTATACAAGAATGTATCTGTATCCATGCAGCAAAATATTGGTATGGAGTATAACCCGGGAATCAGCATGTCGCTCTCCTACCCTGTAAATGACAAACTTAATTTGCGAAGCAATTTCAATGTAACAGAACGATATATTGTAAGTCCATTATTCGGCAATATGTTAATAGGATTAAGGGCAAGGATCAATCTGAATATTAGCTACCAGTTTCCCAAAGACTTTATAGCTGAGGTATTTGGTAACTATACCACCCCTTGGCAAAATATACAAGGACAGGTGCCACAACAGCTTACCTATAATATAGCTATGCGCAAACAGTTTTGGGATAAGAAAGCAAGCCTGGGCCTGACTGCAACCAATATTTTCAGTGAATACATAAAACAGGTGACAACAATTACAACAAGTAATTATGCATCATATGCTGTGCGTGAATTGCCATACAGGTCTATAGGAATAAGCTTTACCTATAAGTTTGGTAAGATGGAATTCAAGAAGGATAAAAAGGATGAGGATAGCTATTTGAATAATCCACCGGGCGAGGGCAACTAAAATTTTGTAATCTTGCAGGGCAGATATGGATATAAGCATCAACAAATACATAAGTGATACCGGCTTTTGCAGCAGGCGTGAAGCAGATAAATATATTGACCAGGGCCGTGTGACCATCAATGATAATTTGGCCTTAAAAGGCAATCGTGTGCAGGAAGGTGACGTGGTGGAAATAGACGGAGAACCACTGAAGAAGAAAAAAGCGACTATCTATATAGCCCTGAATAAGCCAAAGGGCATTACTTGCACAACAGACCAAAAGGATAAGACCAATATCGTAGATTATGTAAACTTCTCGTCACGCATCTTCCCGATAGGCAGATTGGATAAGCGTTCTGAAGGCCTGATATTCCTGACCAATGATGGTGATATTGTGAATAAGATACTGAGGGCAGGCAATAAACATGAGAAAGAATATATGGTAACGGTAGACAAACCCATAACCATAGAGTTTATAAAAGCGATGCGAAATGGTGTACGTATATTGGGCACCACCACACAAAAATGCTTTGTACAGCAAGAAGGGCCAATGAGGTTCCGCATTATACTGGTGCAAGGTTTGAACAGGCAGATACGCCGTATGTGTGAGGCCTTGGGTTATAATGTAGAGACCCTGAAACGTACCCGCATAATGAATATGACCTTAAAAGGTATTGAAACTGGACATTGGCGGTATTTTACCAAAGATGAAATAAGCAACATGAACCAGATGGTTGCTACCAGTAGCAAAACCGATGATGGCAATAATGAGGGTATGGATGAATAGTTAGTATCCCATTACTGCACATCCCCCAAATAATATTTTTATAAATATTTTCTGTTCCTACAATAAACATTTAACAGTTGCGTTCTTGTTTTATACGAAATAATTCGTAGGTTCGAATACGAAACTATTCGTACCCGTATCATGGCAGTGATATGAGTATATAAAACCAAGCAAATGGGCAAGCAAATAAAACCAACTGACAGCGAATTGGAAATACTGAATATACTTTGGGAAAAAGGCTCGGGTACGGTACGCGACGTACACGAGGAACTTGAAAAGAACAAAGATGCCGGCTATACCACTACGCTGAAGCTCATGCAGATCATGAATGAGAAAGGTTTATTGAAACGTGATACAACAGCCAGAACGCATATATACAAAGCAGCTATCCCGCAAGGGCAAATACAAGGGCAATTGATGAAAAGGTTCATCGAAACTGTCTTTAATGGCTCAGCTACAGATATGGTTTTGCAGGCACTTGGTAATCACAAAGCAGATAAAAAAGAATTGGATAAAATAAAAGAATACCTGAAACAAATGGAAGAAGGTGGCAGTAAGAAAAGTGAATAATATGTTTTGTTAACAAATAAAACGAATGCTATGAACTACATTTTTAATCAAGTAGATGTGATCATCTACACATTAGGATGGACACTACTCCACTCGCTGTGGCAGTGCTTACTCTTATTTGCGATATTAAAATTAGTATTTGCATTCATACCCCAAGCAAGTGCAAGGATAAAATACATATTAGCATACACTGCGTTGTCTGGTATGTTCGTTTGGTTTGTTGTTACCTGGATGCAGCAATGGCAAAGCCTGAGAGCTACAGCAGCTTTTGTGTTGAGTCGCATAAGTAATACCCAAATTTCACATCAAATAGTAGGTGATGGCATAAACCACAGTGAGATAAATAGTAATTATCTGCAAAGCTTCTTGGTCAAAATGGAGAACTACATGCCACTAATCGTATCCATGTATTGTTTAGGGATTGCTTTTATGTTATTGCGCTTTTTTGTGAGCATTGGTAAGATCAGGCAACTAAGAAGAAAGGGATTAACAAATGTAGAACAAGACTGGATCGAGAAAACAGAACAATGGGTAGCTGGGCTTAGTATCACACGTTCCGTAAGCATTTACATATCAGACAGGATACATGTGCCATCTGCGATAGGAACATTACAACCTGTTATTCTTTTACCTGTTACTGCATTCAGTCACCTAAGTGCAGAGCAGCTTGAAGCGATCATATTACATGAGCTAGCCCATATTAAGCGCTATGATTACCTTTTAAATATTATTCAAACTGTAGTAGAGACCATTCTGTTCTTTAACCCTTTTATGTGGCGCGTTACTGCCATGATACGCCAGGAAAGAGAACATTGTTGTGATGATCTTGTAGTAGCATATACCAAACAACCATTGTGCTATGCGCAAGCACTTGCTACCATTGAAACCTACCGTACAGATACGAATACCCTGGCACTTGCTGCAGCAGGTGCAAAAAACCAATTGTTTAACCGCATTAAACGAATAATGGAAATGAAAAAACATGCAATCAGTTACAGCCAGATAATAATGACCGTTCTATTCCTCTGCATTTTTATAGCAACCGCGTCATGGCTTGGCCCAACACAAGCGCAAACCGTAAAAAAAACCAAGAAGATTATCGTAAAGGATATCAACAACGGTGATACCACTACTACCACGATTGCCAGCGACAAGGTAATTGTAGAAGACCATAACAGAAAAACTAAAAAACGCGAAGATGAGAATAAGGACGAAGATAAAAATGAAAAAGGGACCGCTATAACTATTGATTATTATATATTGAATGATATGGATACTGTTCGAATAGATGAAGAAATAAAGCACGCAATGAAGAAAGTGGACTGGGACGATATAAAAGAAAGTATCAAAGAACATGCATCTACATCGATGGACAGTAATTTGTATTATGCGATGGAAAAAGTAAAAAAAGAAATTTCCCAGTTTGCTAAAAAATACCAGGATTCTGCATCAGCTAAATCACTGGAACATGTAAAAAAATACAAAGCAATCAATAAAAAAATAATCGCCGATTACAATAACATGACTGAAGAAGAAATAGATAGTCTTGTTAAACATCCTGCGTTTATTGACAAACAACATAACAGGACTGAAGAATATGATAAGATGATCGATGAAATGGACGCAGATAAGCTTCTGGTAAAGAGCAAACAGTATAATATTGAAAAAAGAATGAATAATGTACTATACATTAACGGGGTGAGACAGCCAAATAATGTATATCTGAAGTATAGCAAATATTTTATGCCGAGCAAAGTAATGATAGAAGGTAAAAGTAATTGCAATAGTATCACATTGATCTATTAACATTACCAATGGCATTTTAAAAAAGGTTTATGCAAAAGCATAAACCTTTTTTTTGTTTTATTTGCTAATGACTCGTTAATGACTTGCTAACCGGTTGTTAATGGCTTGCTAATCGGTTGTTAACAGTCTTGAAAAGTTTTGATGCGGCCTTGACTAAGAGCACCTTTGTATCAAGATATAAGGGGAAAATGAAAGAGACCATTGCTTACGCCAAAGCATTCTTTCTGAAAGGGTAACTCACCCAAAACATTTCAAATTTTCCTCCTTAAAATCTTTCATAGTCTACTGATTGTGAGCATCATACAAGATGCACTTAAATAAGTTTTCTCTCTTATCCTTTATATGTGAGGGCCCTTTCCAGGGCCTTTTTTTTATTTTTGCCTCTTAATAGGTATTTTCAAGCGCAGATGGCCAGATATTTTCTAGAAGTAATGTATAATGGGGTGTTGTTTCATGGCTCACAGGTGCAGAGGGCACTCCCAACAGTACAGTTGGCAATCAACCAATCCTTAACAACTTTGTTCAGAACCCAAATTGAGTCTTTTGGCGCTAGCCGAACAGATGAAGGGGTACATGCGTTATGCAATTATTATCATTTTGACACTGACCAGGAATTACATGATGCATTTTTATATAAAATGAATGCCATCTTACCTCAAGGCATTGCTGTAAAAAAGCTATTTAAGGCTAATGATCCTGAACTAAATTCCCGGTTTGCAGCTATTACACGTAGCTACAGGTATCGCATCTATTCTAAAAAGGACCCATTTCTGGTTGACAGAGCTTTTTATTATCCATATAAATTGGATAAGACGGTATTAACAGAAACAGCAGCCATACTGAAAGAATATACCCATTTTGAAAGTTTTGCTAAAAGAAATAGCCAGGCAAAAACATTTACATGCAATATTTTGCAATCATTATGGGAAGAAAAGGATGGGGAACTGCAATATGTAGTGACGGGCAATCGTTTTTTGCGTGGAATGGTACGAGGTTTAGTAGGTACCCAAATACAAATTGCAAGGGGCAGATTCAATATATCTGAATTCCGTAAAATAATAGAAGCAAATGATTGCACACGAGCCTATTTCAATGTACCAGGGCATGGCCTATACTTAGAGGATATTATTTATCCTGAAGGTGCATTAACTGAAATAAAGGATAAAAAAGAGATCAGTGTGTAAACATCCTGGCAATTAAAAAAGCAGCTGCGGCAGCAACAGAACCAATAAGTGTAACACGGAAAGCCCCACCCCATGGATTTTGCCCGGTAACCTTTGCTTTAAAGAAGCCAAAAATAAACAAACATAGCACGGTTATAGCGGCAGACCATTTCAAGCCATCAAGTGGTTGCTGAACGAAAAAATAAGGTGATAAAGGAACCAGACCACCAACAACATAAGACAAACCAATGTTCATAGCACTGTTACGGGCGCGTTTAGGATCAGGTTTCTCAAGGCCTAATTCGTACTTCATCATAAACTCCACCCATTTGTCTTTATCCTTGGCTATTTCATCTGCTATCAGGTGTTGAGATGCTTCACTAAGTCCCATTTCTGCAAATACATCCCTTACTTCCTTTTTTTCAACCTCAGGTAGTTCTACCACTTCAATATACTCACGTTTCAGTTCAGAACTATAATGCTCCTGTTCGGTCTTACCAGCAAGGTAACCACCTAATCCCATTGCAATAGAGCCTGCAGCTACTTCTGCAAGTCCGGCGGTAATAATAATAGCCGTAGTACCTACCGCACCGCTAAGTCCGGCGGCAAGTGCAAATGGTACAGTAAGACCATCAGACATGCCAATAACAATGTCTGTAACAAGGTCTGAACTTTTAAAATGTTTTTCAACGTGAGCGTATTCAGTTGCCATTAGTTCATTGAATTTAAGCTATGGGAAATAATACTTACACATTCATCAATTTGCTGACGTGTAATAATTAAAGGAGGAGCAAAACGAATCTTATCACCATGTGTTGGTTTAGCCAACAGACCATTATCTTTCATTTGCACACACAGATCCCAAGCTGCATCTTTATTAGGATGATCTATTACTATGGCATTCAATAAACCCTTACCACGAACGATCGCGATATGAGGGTTATTCAAATTCAGAAGTTGTGAACGCAGGTATTCTCCTTGCATTGCCGCATTCTCTGCCATATTTTCATCTTTCAAAACTTGTAGAGAAGTCATTGCGATTTTACATGCAAGCGGATTACCTCCGTATGTAGAACCATGTTGACCAGGTTTGATGGTGAGCATGATCTCATTATCTGCGAGTACAGCAGCAACCGGCAACATACCACCGGAAAGCGCTTTACCAAGTATCAAAATATCTGGTCTTACATTTTCATGATCACAAGCAAGCATTTTACCTGTACGAGCCAGGCCAGTTTGTATCTCATCAGCTACAAATAATACACTTGCCTCTTTACATAAAGCCGCTGCTTTTGATAAATAACTTTCATCAGGCACCATAACCCCTGCTTCACCCTGTATAGGCTCCAAAAGAAAGCCGGCTACATTTTTATCTTGTAAAGCTATTTCTAAAGCTGACAGATCATTATAAGGAATGACCTCATATCCAGGCATAAAAGGACCAAAATTGTTAGTAGCATCTTTATCGGTACTAAATGATATTACATTCAGTGTACGGCCATGAAAATTATTTTCACAAACAAGTATCTTTGCTTTATTTGTTGCAATACCTTTTACTTCATACCCCCATTTGCGCACTAGTTTCAAAGCTGTTTCAACAGCTTCTACTCCCGTATTCATTGGCAATATTTTATCATAACCAAAATAGCGGGTTATATAAACATTGTATTCAGCTAAAACATCATTATGAAATGCACGGGATGTAAGCGTAAGTTTCTGAGCTTGTTCTATTAAAGCTGCTACAATTTTAGGGTGACAATGCCCTTGATTAACGGCAGAATAAGCGGAAAGAAAATCATAATACCTTTTACCATCTACATCCCATACAAATACCCCTTCACCACGGGTTAAAACTACAGGTAATGGGTGGTAATTATGGGCCCCATAACGTTCATCTTTTTCAATAAAATCTCTTGTCAAATTAGATATTGAACTGGTATCCAGCATGGTGCAAAGTTATAAAATTGCGCTCAAAAGTCAGATTAACTCTGCATTGTGTTCAGGCTCTGGCAATCTTGCCTTCTCATATGCATTTACTTTGTCTAACTGCAGTATGGTATGCGAGCCTGATGGGGCTCTTTGAAACATAGGAAGAAAACGAGCACCGTAAACCATCTCGCGATAAGTATAAGAAGTACGCTGTTGCACTATATTTGAAAAATGATCATCAAATGCTTTTATGGAAACAATCAATTCCATTTTACTATTTATCATGTCTTCCTCTGAATAGCCGTAAAGTGGGCTTTTATCATCAATAGGATGTACAATCGTCCAACTTAGTGCCAGAGAGTTTACTCTGGGGTATTCAAGTGGTAAAGGATAAAACCGGGTTACAGGCTTGCCATTTTCTTCAATATGTATTGCTATAGTAACTGTTGCCTCTACATCGGTTAGATGATTGTTCTTGTATGTTGCGATGCGTAACATAAGCGCCCTACCACCTTTATATGGAGACACCAAGAGATTGTTGCTAAAAACGATATAGGCCCTTGGGCGAGCAAAACGACCATATATAAGACCTGTAACTAAAGCAAATATCAATATACCAACAAGAGATTCAATGGCAGCTACAGCATTTGCTGCCATACCCATAGGCGCCACATGTCCATACCCTACAGTAGTAAGTGTTTGCGAACTGAAGAAGAAGGCATCCATAAATTGCTCAAAAAGAGAAGCTGAAGTACCTGCACCAGATAGATGTTCTATACCTATAAAAAAATATAAAGAAGCAAAAAAGAGGTTAACAGAGGTATACAACAACAAGACACATAGCAAAAAATTAGTAGGCTTCATACGCAATAGTGTATGGTATACACTTATACGTTCCCAAAAAGGCAAACCAGTTTTCCGCAGGTTGGTAGACCCATCTTTATTAGTAAGTCGGGCACCTTCTATAGTACTATTAGGGCCAAAGCCAGT
>Ga0207082_1119_pt1 | contig 15062 bp, 13 predicted proteins | sample Alteio_BWMinHeat_56_FD_153588 | JGI IMG/M metagenome (GOLD analysis project Ga0207082, IMG submission 153588) | Enriched cells from forest soil in Barre Woods Harvard Forest LTER site, Petersham, Massachusetts, United States -... | ecosystem: Environmental > Terrestrial > Soil > Temperate forest >...
TCATCCTAAGCACTCTTGCTGTTATGTTCAGCATGACAGCAAGAGTCTATTTCGCGCTAGCGACTAGTTAAGCGTTTGTTAAGTTATGTCGTTTATAATCTAGATTAAATGGTTTTAAAGTATAGAGTACATTATTAGTTTATTGCAAATGTACAGTGTAAGCATGCTTTGAACCGTAACCTATTATAAGAATATTCTACGAGGAAAAAGCATTATGAATAATCGCAATCCGTATTCAATATTACGCATTTCTCCATCTGCAACATTCGCTGAAATTAGACAAGCATACAAAACATTATCACGTGTCTATCATCCCGATAAACATGCTAATGGATCGGTGCAAGAAAAATTGGATGCAGAAAGGGAATTTAAAGAAATTAATGAAGCGTATCAATTACTCAGTAAGAAAAATCACTATGCTAGGCGTACTGATGTAAGCTCTGAGGATGTGAATGCGATGAGTATAGTGCCTTACCATGACGATTACCTTAACGATGCCAACTTCATGCTAGAGGATGTATTGGTACCTTTGATGATTGAAGAAAATGGAGCTGATTATTACAAAAATGATTCAATAAATGATTCCGTAACAATAAACCAGTTCTTTACCTCACCTAGGGTATCCACAACAATAAATCAGTTCTTTACCTCGCCTAAGGTATGCACCCGGTCTCGAACAGAATCTAAGATAGAAAACCTACGCCTATTGATTATAAATCCTTTATTAGATTTGCCAAATTCCGAACAAGGAGCATTTACATTACTTTGCAAACAATATATTAGATCGACTGAAGTGGATGAAGATTTTTATTTAAATGAAATCGTAGTTTTTCTCAAGAAATATATGCTATCAGAGCCTTATAATAGTGAATTCATTAATCAAATTAAAAAAGAGGAAGTTTTAGAAACATTGCTTCATGCAGCGGAGCGTTATAAAAATATTACCTGCTTAATCACGGAAAAAGCCTTTTGCTGGAAAGCAGAAAAAAAAGGTTGTGCGGATGTTTATTTATTTGGCTCGATTCATAAATTTCCATTTGATGCACTCAATATATTTGGAGACGCTGTTGATACGATTCTTGATAACGTTAAAGTGGTATTTACTGAAGTCGCACGTACTATACCTCATTCTAATAATAATACCGAAAAAAATTTGGGTCTTGATGATTTTATTGCTAAGAAAGCATTTGATATGAAAAAAGAATTGAAACCGTTAGAAAATACCATGATTAGAGAAGCGTTAGGGGTCGATCCAAGACTACCTAGTTATTCCAACATAGAGCAAGAAGAATTAGAGGAATTGACACGACAATATTTAACGAACATTTCATATGGAGATAGCACCCCAAAGGCAAACAAAGAAGACCCTATCGTTTTGGCAGCCGCTATTAATAGGAATCTATTTTGGATGGACAGCAGTATAAGATGTGAATCCGAACAGCAAAATGCATCTTTAGTTGTTTGTGGTGGTGCACATAATCACGGCCAATTTGGGTTGGCCAATCTTTTGGTCGCTGATGGTTATACGTTAACACCATTGATGAAGACGCCACCCGTTCCTCGTAATGCATTACTGAAAGATGCTATGTTTGGTCTTGAGAGTCATCATATGTTAGTGTTTAATCCGCCCATGTGCTCGCAAAAAAATAGTGATACAGCCTTGGCCTTAACCTTACCGCATAGTAAACCCAGTTAAGAGCTTGTGAGAGATACTGCACCCGTCTCTATCCATTTTATCTATGATGATTGTTTTTATCATCAAGCTGGCCTGTTAAATATTTATGAATAATACTAGAGAGTAAGCTTTGATAGGGCAGTCCCTCTTTTAAAGCTTCTTCCTGGATTTTTGCAAAGTCCCATTCAGTCATGCGTAAACTGATGCGGCGGCTCTTATTTCCATGTGCTTTGGCAATACGTTGAAAGCGTTTTTTTTCAGCCGGAAGTTTAGATACGCTGCGTAATTTACCGGATTCAAAAGCGGTTAAAATGGCTTTTTCTTCTGCATTTAATTTCTGTTTAGGTTTTTGTTTCATTTTTTGTTCTCCTTCGGAGGTTTTTCATTACTTTTCGACTTCTAAAAGCAGTTTTGAAGAAGATTTTTTCTTCGTCTTCCACAAAAGGCACAAGTACTAAATAATCATCCATCTCAACAACTAGTACATTTTGATGTGCATGGTGGCTACTTGGGTTGGGAACAATATCAACTAGTTGACCTTGCTCAATGGCAACTACTATAGCTTCAAAGCTGATGTCCCGTTCTGCCTGCAATTGCTTGTTCTTGTCCTCGTTCCATTCAAATCGTTTCATTTTTTTTGGTCCTTAGGGAACGGCGTCAAATGTACACATTATAGCATACCGAATGGCGGTAAATCATCTTCACAACAGCCGTGCAGCCGTGTAGTATTCCCCTTGATATTAGTATATTTTTCCTATACTTTTATCAATCGCTTACTTCACTCTATTGAGGAGTTATACACGCATGCTAAAGCAAGCGGATGCAGCCAGTCTTGAGACCGTAGCAGTACCAGAAGGTGTACGTTTGATTCGTTACGTCGATGCATTGCGTGAAGCATTTGAGCAAGAAATGGAGCGGGATCCCAGTGTGTTTTTATTTGGGCTGGATGTCGATGATCATAAGGGTATCCAGGGATCGACAATAGGGTTACAAGAAAAATTTGGCAAAGACCGTGTATTTGGAACGCCACTTTCTGAAGATGCCATGACGGGGGTTGCGATTGGCGCTGCCATGGCGGGGTTACGTCCCATTCATGTGCATATTCGTATGGATTTTATGCTGTTATGCATGAACCAGCTGGTTAATATGGCCGCAAAAGCGCATTACATGTATAACGGCCAGGTCAATGTGCCGTTGGTTGTACGTACTATGATTGGTCGTTCTTGGGGGCAGGGTGGACAGCATTCACAAGCGTTACATTCATTATTTATGCATATTCCAGGATTGAAAGTCGTTGCGCCTTCTAATGCAAACGACGCCAAAGGATGCATGATTACTGCAATACGTGATAATAATCCGGTTATTTTTATCGAACATCGATTACTTTATGCAGTCGATGGCTATGTTCCTTATCAATCCTATGAAGTACCATTTGGCAAAGCACGCGTATTACAGGAAGGGGATGATATTACCATTGTTGCGGTTTCTCACATGGTCATGGAAGCATTGCGTGCTAAAAAACACTTAGAAACAGTTGGCATACACGCTGAGATCATTGATCCCATTTCACTATGGCCACTGGATATGGAAACCATGATGCAATCGGTGCGTAAAACCGGCAAACTTCTGATTGTTGATAATGCGTGGTTGACTTGCGGTGCGAGTAGTGAAATGTTGACGCAAGTTTATGAAATCTGTCGTAAGACGGGTGAAAATACGCCTGAAATGTCACGCATGGGTTTTGCATTCACCACCTGCCCAACGACTAGGCCATTGGAAAATGTTTTTTACCCTAACAGTCGTACTATCTCAGCAAGGGCGTACGAAATGGTGAAAGGAAAGGGCAATCAGTGGGAGCCACTAGCCGATGCAAAGACAGAGATTGATGCATTTAAAGGACCGTTTTGAGGTGGCCGCGCATTTTTTATTGAAACGGCAATCCTATTATTTTGGCATCAAAATTATTGTTACCCTACTCATTTTCTGGCTTCTTATCCATCATTCGCAATTAAAAGTGGAATTATTCAGTAGTATTTTTGAGAAGCCTCTTTTTGCATTTGCTATTATCGGTTTATTTTACATTAGCGTACTTGTCAATTCGTGGCGATGGTATCGATTGAATGCGGTTCAGGGAATACGATTGTCATACTACCATTCAATAACACCAACGCTTGTTGGTATTGCATTTAACAATATTTTACCCGGTAGTGTTGGTGGAGATGTTATCCGCTGTTATTATGTCTTAAAAAAATTTCCGGAACAACGCAGTGGTGCTCTTCTCTCCGTTTTTATGGATCGTGTTTGCGGTTTAATGGGAATGATAGTCATTGCCTGTATTGTTGCATGGTGTAGATTAGAAATTTTTAGTCATGATAACAGGTTATATTATTTACTAATGGTCTGCTTTAGTATGCTTTTTGCGGGCATAACTTTATTTGGCATTTTTATGCTACTCCCAGATAAAATCGGATTGAGCGATTGGTTGAAGCAACGATTTATGCATCATCGTTGGGTTCAACCTATCATTTCAATTTTAGAAGCGATGAGAGTGTACCGGCAATCTAAGCTAGTATTAATGGAGTGTTTGCTCGTTTCTATTGTGAATCAGCTCGTATTACTCATGGTTATATTACTGGTTAATCGTATGATGGGATTACCTAATTTATCCGCATTCGATTATATATTAGCATTGACCATCGGACAGATTGCTAATTTGATACCATTAACACCAGGTGGCGTGGGCATAGGCGAAGCTGCTTTTGCAAATATTGTACTGATGCTAAATCCAGGGATAATAGGTGCCTATGCGACCGTGTTTTTTGCTTTTCGACTACTGATTACGGTAGCTTATTTGCCTGGCATTGTATTAGGAATTTTTGGACTCAAATTATTACATAACCAAAAATTAGGGGAAGTCCCTACTATTATTCATTAAGAGAATCCGATATGAGTCAACCTATGAATCAAGTGAAACAGCGTACGATTACCTTATTACTGCCCACCTTAAATGAGGTAGATGGATTTAAGCAAATATTTCATACCATAGATAAGAATTTGTTTGACGCTATTTTAGTAGTAGATGGTGGCTCGACGGATGGGACTGTGGAGTACGCGGTTGAACATAATGTACCTATTCTCTCGCAGTTGCGGAAAGGATTGGGTTATGGCGTTATGGATGCGATATCAATGCTTAAAACAGACTGCGTGATTGAGTTTAGTCTGGATGGTAATTGCATGGTTGAGCAGTTGCCTGAGATTGTGAAACGATTAAGAGAGGGATATGATTTAGTTATCGTATCACGTTATTTGCCACCTGCTAAATCGCATGATGATAATATCGTGACAGCGTTTGGGAATTGGATGTTTACGATGATGATGCGTGGCTTAGGAACGTTTCCCCTCACTGATTCACTCACCATGTATCGCGGTTATGATGTTAATATTACTCATTACCCAGAGTTTCAACGATTTCTCCGTGCCACACATTTTCAACCACTGACATCAGCAGTTGCCATGGCACGAAACTTAAAAATTTTTGAAGTTCCAGGCGATGAACCCAAGCGTATTGGTGGTAAAAGCAAAATGTCAGTATTTAATAATGGTACCGGTATTTTAATCATGTTGATTAGGATGTATATATTTAAGTGGTTTTGCTTGAAAAAGAAAATAACCCCACCAGAAAAAAATGGCATATAGAACTGCTATGAATCGGCAACGTAGTGAGCTGCAACAAAAAATAAGTCAATTATTCGACAAGCCTTTTCTTATTATATGCTTATTTTATTTTGCCTCGTTCTGGTTTTTTTCATTTTGGGTAATGAGAAATCAGGGTGTTTATTGGGATGGCCCATTAGGTATTCCTCATCATCCTTTTAACATGAAATTGCTTGACACCGATTTTATCCAAACCATCACATATTTATTTGTACAAAGTCCATTTTACTCCGTTTTTACTTGGCTGATGTTAAAGACAGATACTAATAATGGTTTTTTAGGTTACTTGATTTTACATTATATCATGGGCTTTTTTGCACTGATTTCATTATATAAAATACTATCTTATTTAAACATTAATCGATGGTTAATAGCTATTTCACTTTCATATTTTGTTTTTAACCCTGGTTTTTATCGCGCTTTTACATCGGGCTGGTACGATTTTCTTTCTATGTGCTTGGTTAGTATTACGACGTATTATTTCATGAGACTAGTGGTGAGATTTACCAATACGAATTTAATTTATTTTTTCTTAGCCATGACTATTCTTATTCTTTATAGAAATATTTTTAGCCCATTATTATTTTTTGTGCCCATGATCATCTGGCTAATGCTAAGCTATCGCGATAAATGGAGGCGAATACTTTGGTTTTCTCTACTCCCATTCGCTATTACTCTTACTCCTTATGTAAAAAATTACTTGATATTTAATGTCTTCGATGTGGGCCCAGGACAATTTGCAACTGCAATTAAATCGACAACATACCAATATCAACCTTACGATTTAATAGTGAAAGATATTGATAGTGGTTTATTAAGTCCATTAGTACTTTGTTACAACTTTTACTCTCCTACTACCTATAGAGGAATTGTGTATTCTTTAAAGACGTGTCAAGAAAGTATTTTTTCTCAATTCGCTGTGGATGGAGTCAATAAGATATTGAAGGAAAAACCTTATTTAAAAAACCCTGCTATTTTGCAAGTTGAAAATAACTTACCTTCAGGAGCCGATTATATTTCTAATAGTTTGTTGGGCTTCGTTATTGCTAAACAATTAACAAAAGATGCGAAAAATTTTATTATCCATCATCCTATTGAATATTTGTGGGCAATACAAAATAATCTCATTCAACTTTTTCGTTCAAATAATGAATATGAATATAATATTGCGGGTAATGCTCGACACTATCCGGAGTGGTTTAGAACGTCGTTTAATGTTGGCTTGATCAAATTAAACACGAGATATGATCCCATACTTTTATTGGGCATGCTGTGTTCTTTGACTTATGGGTTTCTTTATGCGAGTTATAGTAAACGGTCGAATTTTTTTTCATTGATCCATATTGCAGGAATGCTACTCGTACTCTTGATTTTGAGGCAAGTTCATTTTCTACATCTTTATTCGAATTTGTTTCTTAATATATCACTATGTTGGTCATTGCTATTTATCATACCTTCTTTATTTATTGCGTTAAAATCAGGATTGTCACTACCGATTTTAAAAGATGGCCCTGTCAACATGAGGTTAATGATTACATTTATGGTGATAGTGTGTGTCTATTTTCTTGCTATCATTGACCTCATTCCGGGTTCGGAACAGGAAAGATACCGTTTTACGGTAGAAGGATTGTTAATCGGTTTGTTTTTATTTTGGATTACTAATCTGTATTCTTATATTAAAAAGATCCTCCCCATACACAACTAAGAAATTTTATTGAGACCATTAATGATAGGCTTGATTTTTTCACCAAGAGGATGTTTCTTCAAGCGATTGATAATAGGCCTTAGCATTTTTCCAAGATGATATCTGAGTCGTAATCTCCAAGCATAGAGGATGATTTGATGATCACGACATGTGATGGTTTCATTCATGCCTATGTTGTTATGTGATCTTACTTGCGAGGGATAACTGATTTTTTCTTTAAACGATACGGTTCTTGCTCCCTGTTGGCAAGATTGAATAAAAAATCTAATTTTTGCCGTATGTGCACGGTAACGACTACGCATTTTTTTAGAGAGGGCGATGAGCCATAGCTTGCGAATATTATCGGTGCGGCTGGCCATTTTTTCAGGTGAAATGAGCAGTCCTGCTTCGATGCCACCGAGAGTAATATCAAAGATGGGAATATCCCTAAAAATATTTTCTTTACCTAAATAATACGATACGGCTTGATGAAACAAATCGGGGCTATGGCAGTCTCCCCAGAGCCCACAAACGTCCATCCATTTTTTAGTCATGAAAGGGAAATTGTCCGGTGATCCTAATACTTCATAGAAGTGATAAAAATTGCGTAAGCGGTTATCGGATAGTTTGAGGCGGAAAATATGATCTTTATAAAACCCAATATAATTTACTAAAAGTTTATCCCAATCGGTTGTGACAAAACGCACTTCATCAGAGGGGTTCCACATGAAGTAGACTTTTTCATGCGTCATAGGGAACATTTGATTGTAGAATTCCCACGTGCTCCACGGACCATTTTTACGTGCGCCTATGAGTACTTTAATGCGGTTCTCACCGTACTTTTTAACTAATTCATTAACACAATGAATCATGGACGTATCTTCAGTGTCAATTTTGACAATAATTTCATAAGCATTTTTATTACTGATAGTGGAATCTACATTTTCAACAAATTCAGTAAACTGATCGGGTCGATTTGAAGCAAGATGAATGGAGACAAGGGGAAATTGCGTGTCGTAACAATACGACTCATTATGAATAATAATGTTACGCCATTCAGTTTGGTTTTTTACGCTAGACATACTACCCCCTTGTCTTATCAATTTCATACCAATGCTACTTCTTCTCTTTTTGCATAGTGCCCTGCTCTAAATTTTTCACCTGATTTAATATAGGTATTCAGCAAAACATGTCGCCATTCATCAGTTTGATTGGGATTGGAGCCATGTACTAAATGGCCGTGAATAAATAAGGCAGCACCTTTGGGTACAGCGACATTGTAAGAAGAATAGGCGGGTGGGACTACGGTTTCTTCATTGTTTGCATTCGGATCTTGAGCGCTATCTCTTTCTAAATTAAGTTTTCTAACGGGTAATGCGCCTTCCTTATGGCTTTTGGGATAGATAATGAGGCCGCCTTTCTCAAAATAAGTGTCAGTCAGTGCAATCCATGTGGAAGCGAAAACGCCATATGCTGCTTCTACATAAAAGTTATCTTGATGCAGGGAAAATCCGCGTGTTCCTGGTTTACAATAAAAAAGTTCACTTTGTAATCCAACTGCTTGACCTCCTACCATGGTAGAGACGGTGGTCACTAGCAATGGATTTTTCATTGCTAGCTTATAAATATCATGTTGTCTATGCGGCATCATACAGGGGCGAAAAATTTGCTTTTTAGCATCGTCTAATTCATAGCTCGCTTTGATGAGTTGCTCGCATTCTCCATCAGAAAAAACATGGGGTTCAAGATGATAACCAAGCTCGAGATAATTTTCTAATGCTTGTTTGGGTGTTGTTAAAAAGGAATATCTTGATATATCAAATTGTTGTACTCTATGTTCTTTCATCTCCCCTCCTATGAATTTGCCAAAATAAACTATCCAAAGGTATCCACTACAAATCATAGGGTGAAATTGTCTTGTCATCCTGAACGCAGTGAAGGATCTCGCTTTTTATCAATCCGTTGAGATTCTTCGCTACGCTCAGAATGACAGGTTACCCTATAATTTGTAGCGAATACATCCAAAGTGCTGCAATTCTATACTAATGTCTTTATCAATTCCATTGTTCATAAACCCACGCAGCAATTCTCGGCGAGCGAGTAAATGGGCTTATTTTTCCGCTCCAACCGCGCCATCCATGGCGCTCTGGATTGCATCCTGCAATCCAGTCGCTTGAAAATAAACCCATTTACTCGCTCGCCGAGAATTGCTGAAACCCACTATAAATAAAGTAGAAATTGATGTAGCTCAGGAATTAATATAGCCTAGCAGTTTTTACGATGAAAAGAGAGAATCACTATGGATGGTAGGCGTATTTTTACAGTGGGTGATGTTACCGGGGTTGCAATTCATGCAGGTAAGCTAGCTGAAGTAATATACCCAGATAGCCACGTGCACGTCATGAATATTGATCAAAAAAACTGCATGCAGGGATTGAGGAATGATGCGTTAAAATCACTCGTTTTTCTAGGGCATGCTAATACAGAAGAATATGGTGGTTATACTGCTCAGCAATTTGCGGGACAACTTGCTGGTCAATTTGAGGAAGATCAAAAGAAGTTGGTTGAGCACTTTTATTTATTGGGATGTGATGTAGGCCTGATAAGAAGTGATGGTCAATCTGTCGCACAAGCTATTGCAAATGAGCTTTTCAAGAAAGGTTTTATAAATAGTCAAATTCACTCCATTGCTAAGCCCGATGAGGCGGTGGGTGATGCGTTATATGTGGAAGTGATTGAGCGCGTTGGTAAAGCGACATTCACGCAGCCTATTTTAGAGGGATATATCAATGCCTTTCTTCTTCATGGAGAAGACGCGGAAAAATTTGAGCAACTCAGTGAAAATAAAAAAATAAATTACCGTGAAATTCAGCAAATCAAAAATGAAAAAGCCTTTCATTTCGTCAAAAACGCTCATCCAATTAGGGAGTTGAATAAACCGCATCATATTTTTATCCCTAATGAAAAACTGGAGATGAGAAAGAAACGCATAGCCGAACATCCATATACGTATTTATCAAAAGAACAAATTCAGGCAATTCAGCTACTACGCCACCGTCGAGATTATGAGTATGAAAAAAATGATAAGACACTGGTTCGAAAGTTAAATTTGCTTATTACCCAACTGGGTCGTGTTCCACCAGAGGATTGGCAATCGTTGGTGGAACGATTTGTGCCTTATTTTCAAATAGGGATTTCAGGTATTACATTGAATAAAACAAGTAATACACTAAAGTTATTAGCCTATCTCAGTGAAGACAACTTCATTGAAGCGCAGAAAATTATCGACGTGCAACATAGCAAACCTAAAAAGAATAAAGTTAATACAAAACATCAGCGGGTTGATGGAGATGATCCGCACGGTAATACTGAAATCAGGAATGAGCTTAAGTTAAAAGAAACGCTGCAATTAATACATATTAAGAAAAAAATTGATGAATTAATAACAGATTTGAATAGTGAAATCGCTGATCTAAGTTCGCATTGTTTTTCTTTTTGTAACAGATATGAAGTGACGACTAAAATTCAAAAAAAAGATGCACTGACGCAATTGAAAAACATGACAAGCTTGCAAGCACTACAGTTACAGGCAGCTGATTTTATGCTCAGTGATTTGCGTGTGATGCGTAGTGAAAAAACGACACGTACCCGAGATTTACTCGATAAAATTGTCAATAAATTGGAGACGTTTACTGAAGAATGGCGGCATGATGTTAGAGTGAAATATAACCAATAATAAAGGACGGTGGCACCACGTAACACTTGCAGCGACACTTAAATATGAATACGATAAATCTCTCAATCTGTCCCAATACTATCAAAACTAAACGAAGAGATAATTTATGGCAAAAACTCGCGCCAAAAAACCACAGGATCATCTAGAGTATAAAATTCTTTCAGAACATACGTGGGCTAAATTACATCAATCTTTACAAAAGGGTAAGGATCTAGCTAGAAGCCATGCAACTTTTGGAGTGGATAAACCTCGAATGAATCGATTATTAAAATACCATTTTGAAGGTATCATTCCAATTAATTCCCAAGATGCATTGCCGTATTATGTGGCATTTGTTTCCATGTCAAAAAACACAGCCGCTGATATCATACCCGGGTTTAATAAACCAATAGGTAGCCTAACGAGAGATGGTCAATATCAATCTGTATTAGATATCTATGATTGCATAGCAGAAGCAACTGCTGATGGCTGGAATGTAAGTCAAAACTTCGTTGCCAGATCCAATAAGATAGGAGCTCCAGAGATGCAGCGTTTTTTACACAAACGCGGTTATGATTTAGGTAATTTAATAAAGCGAGCACAAGGGTTTAAAAAACAAAAAGATCAGCTCGAAGCGGCAGGTAACACCGACGAACTACATCTAATTGAAGAAAAAGAAAATACCTTCAAAGCATCCTTAAAAAATGCGGAACTAAAACGCAGAGGCAAAGAAGCTTTCACGAAGAGACAGCATCTTAATCCTATTCTTTTAAAGCAAGGTATTATTCAAAGAGCAACGTTTTTATGTGAGCAACCCACGCAAGATAGTGAAGCAACAACAGAGGATCAAGTAGAGGCAGCATGCGAAGTTTCAGCGCAATATCAAGAAGCAGATAGCCGTCCTATCCTAGGTGATAAGGGAATCCCAGATTATGGCAAAGCGAGGGATGCATTTGCATTATTTCCATCTATCGCCAAGAAAAATCATGCTCATCCCTCTCGTGCTAGTGAAAAATCCATTACAACGGAAACAGAGGTTGCGGCTGAAGTCAATGAAACTAATCATCCTATCCTAGCGACAAAAAAGCTGGCGATAAAAAGAAAACACGCAGCGCAGAATTCTGAAATAGAGGAATCTGAGTTGTCACAACCTTTATTTAAGAAACATCGACGCTTATAAAGGCGACTCTGGGTACGCAACAGCTCAGGTGGGGGGTAGGTTTGAAAAAATTCAAACCTACTCCCACCTGAGCTGTTACTTTGGTACATGATACTTGGTAACCGTTCACGGGGTAGAGAAATCATTGTATTTTTTGCTTATTTAACCGCCAAATACGGCCATCGTGACCGGATTTGACTTTCGCAAACATCCTGTTTGCTCATTAAATAAACAAAAAATACAATGATTTCTCTACCCCGTGAACGGTTACGATACTTGTTCTAGAGAAGAGTACCCGTGGTATTTATCTAGACCCCGTCACTGGGAGGATAGCGCCGCTAATGTAGGATGATTTATCTGATAGCAGCCAATAAATCAATTCAGCGACTTCATCAGGTGATCCCATTCTTCCCATAGGCAGTGTTTTTAATAAATTTGCAATGCGATCGGGTGGTGAAGCCTGGTGCATTTCCGTATCAATCACACCGGGACTGACAGCGTTCACGCGTATCTGATAGGGAGCGACTTCTCTTGCAAAGCCAATCGTAAAGGTATTAATGGCTGATTTGGAGGCGGCGTAATGAGATAAGTGAGTACCGCCAAATTGTGCGGCTGTCGAAGATATATTCACAATACTACCGCCACCATTTGACTTCATGCGTTTAACCGCTTCCCTACAAGCGATAAAGGGTCCAAATACATTGGTGGCAAATACCGATTGCAGTCGTTCAATTGTGATATTTTCGACTTCGCAAATGCCGCCATTAATACCGGCATTATTAACAAGAGCGGTAACAGTCCCAAGCTCTTTATCTACGGTTTTAAACAAGTTGATAATATCACTCTCAGAACTCATATCTGCTTTAATTGCAATTGCTTCACCGTTCTTACTGGTGATCGCATTAACAATGGCATCTGCTTTATCTTTAGCATTGTTGTAGTTCACGCAAACAGCATAAGCTTTATCCGCCAGTAATGTGGCAGTGGCAGCGCCTATGCCGCGGCTTGCGCCTGTGATGATAGCAACTTTTTTCATGATCTGACCGATTCAGTAGGCAAGTGAGCTTTTTCAGTGAATGCATTGTAACGATTATCAATTGCATCATTGTTTTTCGCGTACCAGGCTATGGTTTCTTTGATCCCTTCTTCTATGGAAATCTCTGGCGCAAAACCGTACGAATTCGCGCGAGCCATATCCATTAAGCGTTTGGCGTCGCCTTTGGGTTTGGTAATGTCCCAATTAATCTCAATGGGACCACCTGGAATATTGGCGGCGATTATTTCAGCGATATCTTTTATGGTCACACCGGTACCGCTTCCCAGATTGATGGGCTCATTAATGCCTTTCTCAACTGCCAACATCATACCGCGTGCTACATCACGAGCATGAATAAAATCACGAATGGGTGAGCCATCGCCCCATACCGTTAATGGTTTTTCACCATCCATGGCACGCTTGATAAGAGAGGGGATGACCATGGCGTTTGCTGGATCAAAGTTGTCATAAGGGCCATACACGTTCGCAGGGCGCACAATGGAGATTTTATCCCAGCCATATTCGATCTTATAAGCTTCGGCTTGTAATTCTCCCATGCGTTTTGCCCAGCCAGCAAATCTATCGTTTGGGGAAGGGAAGGTTTGCCACACATCATCTTCATAAAAAACATCCGCAGGCGAATACACGCCAACTGAACTCGTGAAGAGAAAGCGCTCAGCGCCTGCGCGTCTTGCGGCTTCCATCATGTTAATGCTAAATGTGATGGTGGGTACAAAAAAACTGGCGGGGCGTTTTGCAGTCATGGCAGGGGAGCCTTTCACGCCAGCCAATTGAAATACGATTTCTTGATCTTTGCAAATATCTAAGCAATGACTGAATTCACGCAAATCCGCGCGGGTAAAGGTAACGCCAAATGGCGCCCGCGAAGGATCATCTAGCGATACCACGGTGACCGTTGCGCCTTGCGCGAGCAGCATTGCAACCAATGGTTGGCCAATGAGCCCAGTGCCACCGGTGACGAGTACTTTTTTGCCTTGGTAAAAACTCATGAAGATGTCCTGTCGGTAAAGTGTGATGTGGGCAAAATGATAGCAGGGTAGGAAGAGAATGGGTATAGGCTTGAGTATCGATATGTATATTCCATTAATGGGTTTTAAAAGGAAATGTTTCTAGTTAAAATGCCTGTGCCTAAGTCGCTGCAAATAACTGGGGCTCCTGATGCGTTTCAGGGAGTGCCCTAACATAAGGACATATTTTCTATGCGTAACCATTTCATTGCATCACATACCCAAAAACGAATTGAAATGCTATGTTTTGTATTTGCATCCTTGGCTTCATTTCTCTTCACGAGTTTATGGATGTATGAAAATACACAGCTTCCAGCCTCCGATGCAACCGATTATCTCAGCACAGCGTATAGAATGTATCGTCATTTTATCGATGATGGAGTTTGGTACGGCATACAATCGTTGGTAATAGAAAAAGGCTGGCGACCGATATTTTTTCCTGTACTATCCGTGCCATTTTTATTTTTATCTCATGGCAATGTCATGTTTGCCTATAATGCTGTTGCAGTATTATCTGTTTTTGCGAGTGCCATTTATGTCTATTTATTGCTAAGACTATACCTTGATCGGTTACCAGCGATCATGGCGGCAAATTTAATTTGCCTATTGCCATTCGTACAAATGCCCGTATTTTCATTGGCAGCAGAGAGTGTTTTATTTCCTGCTATCATGGGTACTTTGTATCACCTTATTCAATCTGATTATCTTCGCAATAAAAGACATACATGTGGTCTTATCATTTGTTTAACATTGGCTTTCGGAGTAAGACCAGTGGAAGCGGTGACAGATTTATTCTTTGTCTTTATTGTATTTTTATACATGGGATGGTATCGGCGTATTTTTTCACTACAGCAGATTTTTTCAGTGATAACAATTTGTTTGTTGAGTTTATTTTTATTTTTATTTTTTATCGGCATGTACTTTATTCACCATTCTCCATTTCAACCAATCGATGGTGGTGTGTATGACATTAAGTTGGCTAAGATAATATATCGCTCGTCCATCATTACATTGACCAGTCTTTTGCTGACAGGCACAACACTTGTTATTA
>Ga0207082_1120_pt1 | contig 15014 bp, 14 predicted proteins | sample Alteio_BWMinHeat_56_FD_153588 | JGI IMG/M metagenome (GOLD analysis project Ga0207082, IMG submission 153588) | Enriched cells from forest soil in Barre Woods Harvard Forest LTER site, Petersham, Massachusetts, United States -... | ecosystem: Environmental > Terrestrial > Soil > Temperate forest >...
TTGATGTGAGGCCTGATGGGATGCCAAGCAGGAAATATCACGAGTGTCATGGGGTTGTGTGACCGTTTTTCCATCTAGTGACATCGCCCACTTTGCAATCACAAAGGGACGTTGGTTGCGAATATAATGAAAAAATATCTCATTCAGGCGTTTTGCTTCCTCCTCGCCTACACCCAATTCGACATGCATGCCAGCAGATTGTAATTGCTGCAAACCCTTACCCGCTACCAGAGGATTAGGATCAAGACATGCCACAACGATATGGGTAATCCCCGCTTGAAGTAGCGCATCAGTACAAGGCGGTGTTTTACCATAATGACAACATGGCTCTAAGGTAATGTAGGCTATTGCACCTTGCGCATTAGAACCTGCTTGCTGCAATGCCATAATTTCAGCGTGGGGGCCGCCTGAGTAGGAATGAAAGCCTTCACCGATGATTTGATTGTTTTTAACGATAACGCAACCCACCATGGGGTTTGGGGAAACCGTGCAACGGCCTTGCTGCGCTAATTGCAGCGCGATGCGCATATATTCTGAATGATGTCTTACACTCATGGATAAGCCCTTGGTTATTATACACTTTCAGGGCTTTTACAGAGTGATATGAAACCCCATGTCGCCACTCCCAAGCTTGCAGAACATATAGGGTGAACGGTCAACATGATGCATTCAAATGATTGCTCTTCTTTCATCCGGACTATCAGAAATTGTCTTCTATAACATGAAGATACGTTCTACCGTCGGCCTTGGATTCTCACCAAATCTGCTGACCTTTTTCGTTGGAAAAAGCGCTCGCGGGCTTGTTTTACCGTGCGTTAACACGGAAACATCACCGCCGGTAGGGATTTACACCCTGCCCTGAAGATAATCAGGGTAAAAGTTAATCTTTGTTAAGGCAAATGTCAATATAATGAAATGCCTTATCCTGCTGCGCGATAATATTGTTTTAATTTTTCTCGTCTATACTAGTGTTGAGTACAATATAAACAATAAAAATAATTCCAACAAAACACATAACGAGGTGCAGCTATGGAAAATAGAAGAGAAGTCCCATATTCAGTCAAAAGTAAAATTCTTGAGGAGATACAGGATTTAATAGAAAAAAAAGCCTTTCCTATAAAGGGAGGATATAATGAAATTGTTAAGATTCTAAATCCACCCATCCGCCATACCCACTACACCAAATACACTACTCACTACAAATGGGAGGAAATTATCAACATATGCAAATTACATACTACTTCCAGTGTCAGTAATTTCTTTAGTAAGCAAAGTATTCTGGGTTCAGGGGGGCGTGATCCAATGGCAGATCTCATCTATAAAGCCATGGCTAACTTCGATGAAAATTATACTGCAAGCAATGGAAAGATTGATTCATTAGCTGACTTATTAAATACGCAACAAAAACGCGACGCACTGGAAAAATGTAATAGTATTAATAATCTAGTAACAATCATTGGCAAAACTGAAACTGGGCAATTTGATCAATACAGATTTAAACAAAAACACGGTCAATTTAAGGGCGACATCGTATTAGTATACCTGCCAGGCAGCAGCAATTCTGTTCCCGACGATTTACCAACTCCTTTTGAGGGATATGTGCGTATGTGCACAAAAGATGGTAAAGATGAGAAGCTCGTCCAAGTACATAAAGGAATAAATGGCCTCAAATATACAACTATAACCGACATGTTACAGCAATTTGATGAAGAAATGCGGACTGCTTATGGAACTATCGAATTAAGTGAGCATATTAAAGCTCATGTAAAACAACCTGACATTTCATTGCATGAGCTTCTTCAAGGCAATCAATTTTTAGTACGATCACACTGGCCTGAAGCAAAAAATGACATCCCAGAAGGAAAATCAATCGTATTTACATATGAAAGAGAAGCTGATTTTGTAGCACTGCATCCAAACTCCGATGGTACACTTCCCCCTCCGCCTGATAATTTTCAATCGGGATTTGTGCGTATATACAATGAAGATGCAGCGCATAATCAGCTCTACTTTCTAGATAAAGAGAGACCATCGGATATCATACGGATGGAGGTGGACCGTAAACAACTCGATCAATTTGATCAAATAGTGGTTGAACATTTTGATGAAAATGGTCAGCCTGTGGTCGGGGCTATATCAGAAGATCAGTTAAGAGAAATCGAATTAGCCACAGGCAGTTTAAAGCATATCATAAAGAATGCATTTTTCGCTCATTACATAAAAGATGAGAAGCTTGAACATAAGCAATTAGAGCTATCTGAAGTACCTATTACAGTGCAAAAGAAATGTCATGAAATAACTGGAACATTTAAAAAAGCACAACACCCTGAAAAAGATAGTGAATCTATACTAGAGCTGGACATGTCTTCTAAGGAAAAACGCAAATATGACCAGATCGCAGATAAATGCTTTTCCAATGGCCTTTCCTCTAAGCATCGATTTTCAATAAGCGATAGTAAACTGCTAAATCATCCTATTATTAAACAGATGACGCAGTTAGGAGACAAACTATTCTCCCTGTTAAAATCAGCAGAAAAAGAAGTAAAGAAAGTGCGTACTCCTACGCCTCAACAGAAGTCTCCACAGAAGGAATTGCAGCAAGTTACAGACTATGGCAGACGGCGCAAATAAGATTAGGCTTGTCATCAGTCTTGTGTTGACGCATGATTCTCGCGTAGCGGCCTGAGCTCATCAGTAAGCGTGAGCCAGGTCATTTTATTATTAGTAGTGGAACTAATTCAAATTTCCTTTATTGGCCCATTTGATATAATGACGTGTCATGATCTCCACTCCATAGGCGTCAAGTTAAGAAGGTAGTGTCCGCGAGAATGTCGTCCCGCGCGGCTTTTAGCGCAGGATCCAGTGCCTTTAATGTACACTTTCACATAAAAGACACTGGTTCCCGCGCTAAAAGCCGCGCGGGACGACACCCTTTGGCTGGTGCGGAATGACATCTACTAGCTGCACAGATGATTTCTTTCTTAGCTTGACGCCTATGCCCGTTTGGGGAAGGCGTTCTAATTGAATTTCGCTCTAAACTTCCTCTACAAAAGAATTTAATGAGGGAGCCCTGGTTAGAATTATGTCGAACTTACGTTAAGCTAGAGAAAACTGTTACGCCAGGGAAAAACTAGAACATCGAGTGATATTTAGGTACCATTTGAGCGAGTCAAACTAAGTAAGGCCATCAACATGGATTCTCATCGTCACTACACATTTTTCGATAGACTTTGCCTTGGGGTTGACCAAGTCGTGCGTGCTTTAACAGATACGGTGAAAGTCACTGGCGCAAGCTACCCTGGGACAGGGGTAATAGAGCAGGTTTTAAATGACGAGCAGCGTAAACAATCTGCTGCGTTAATGCGTATCAATCATGCAGGCGAAATTTGTGCACAAGCTCTTTATCATGGACAAGGTGTGGTGTCGCGTTCGCATGCAGTGCAAGAGAAAATGCACCAGGCTGCCATAGAAGAAGGCGATCATCTGGCTTGGTGTAAGCAACGTCTCGATGAGCTCAGTAGCCATCCGAGTTATCTTAATCCGTTTTGGTACGCAGGATCATTTTGCATAGGGATGGTGGCAGGTGTGATTGGAGATAAGTGGAGTCTCGGATTTGTCGCAGAAACGGAACATCAAGTCATTAGGCACCTAGAACGGCATTTGCGAATCTTGCCTGCAGATGACTTGCGCAGTTATAAAATTCTTGAGCAAATGGAAGTAGATGAAACCAGGCACCGAGACGAAGCAGTGACATTGGGTGCGAGAGAATTGCCACAGATAATGAAAAAAGGCATGGCTCTCGCATCAAAAATAATGGTCAAGATAGCTTATTGGGTGTAGGGGCTGTGCTACTTTTTATGCCACAGCCTTGTACAGTACCACCAAAGCGCCTGCTTGAATTAGCCAAACAACCCAGACAATTTCCATGAAATAAGGAAACCAATGACGTCTGATTACCCAATAAGCGGTTGTCGGTACTAATCCAACAAGAAAGGGAATAGATAGTAACGCGATTAATCCTCTTGCTAGATTGCCTGCTTGACCGCCGGAAAATACATCCGTCAAAAGTTTCGAAACCCAATCATGAGCACCAATTAGCCATTGCACCCCATGCTGGGCGTAAGACATGGATAACACAATAGCGACGCTGAGCGTAACGAGAACAATGATTTGTTTTAACATAGCGAATCCCTTTATTCTATCTGTAAGAAGGTTAATGAGGAGCCATGAATATGTCAAACCTTTATGCCGACACCCTTATGTAATAATGCCCATGCCCAAAAAAACATCACAATAAATAAGGTGGCAACCAAAGTGAATCCCCAGTAAATATCTAAATCAGATACACCTAGTAGACCGAATCTGAATGTATCTACCATACCAAGGATAGGATTAACGACGGAAATGGAACGCCACAAAGGTGGCAATTGTTTAACGGAGAAAAACACACCGCCAAGATAGGTGAGAGGTGTTAGCACGAAGGTTGGAATAAAAGAAATATCATCAAACCGCTTTGCATAAATGCCATTAATCAGGCCACCAAGAGAAAATACCGTCGCAGAAAGTAAAGCCATGCTGATCACAATACCAAGATGATAAACAGGTACTCGGGTGAATAATAGTGAAATAAACAAGACAATAGTACCAATCATTACACCACGAACAGTGCCGCCTAGTGTATATCCAAGTAATATAATAAAATTGGACATGGGCGAGACTAGCATTTCTTCGATACTTTTATTGAACTTGGTGAGAAAAAATGAGGAAGCAGTATTGGCATATGCATTTGTCATGATAGACATCATGACAAGCCCTGGGACAATATATTGAATATATGCATAACCATCGATGTGACGAATTTGCGAGCCTATAAATTGCCCGAAAATAATAAAATACAAACCCATCGTGATTACAGGTGGCAAGACTGTTTGCGACCAAATGCGCATGAAACGCATAATTTCTTTATATAAAAGTGTTTGTAGTGCAATTATGTTTGGATAAAAGCCAGTTCGTGGTGTCATCTATTCTCCGTTTCTCGCCCTTTGTTTTCTATTTTTTTATTTGCAGACACTAAGTGAATAAATAATTCTTCTAAACGATTCGTCTTGTTACGCATGCTGGTGATAGTAATATTTTGTTGGGTTAAGAATTGAAATAATTGATTTAGGGATTGGCCACGATAAATTTCAATTTCTATGGTTGTTTCATCGGTGAATCGGTGATTAAATCCATCTAGTTTAACTGTGTGTAATAACGGTTTCTCGATGTCAAGCACAATGGTTTGTACGTTCAAACGATTAATCAACGATTTCATGTTTGCATTCTCAATGATTTCTCCATGATCAATGATAGCGAGATTTTTGCAAAGCTGTTCTGCTTCTTCGAGATAATGTGTGGTAAGAATAATAGTTGTTCCCTGTTGATTAAGCTTGGTGAGGAATCGCCATAGAGTGTGGCGCAATTCAATATCGACACCCGCAGTGGGTTCATCAAGGATGAGTAATTTAGGCTCGTTCATGAGCGCACGCGCAATCATCAGGCGCCGTTTCATGCCACCTGATAATCTAAATGCAGGCTCGTTATGCATTTCCCAAATGCCCATTTCTTTGAGATAGATTTCCATTCTTTCCATGGCGATTTTTTGGGGTATACCATAGTAACCGGCTTGATTAATAAGAATTTGCGAGATTTTTTCAAATAAACTGAAATTCATTTCTTGGGGGACTACGCCAATTAATGATTTTGCTGCAGCACGTTCGATGTCAGCATCATGGCCAAAGATAAATACTTTCCCAGCTGTTTTATTGACGAGAGAACAAATAATACCAATGGTGGTGGATTTTCCAGCGCCATTTTGACCGAGCAAAGCGAAGAAATCACCTTCAGCAACTTTAAGGTCGATACCTTTCAATGCAGAGACACCGTTCGCATACACTTTTGTCAAATTTTGTATGGAAAGAGCATTCATATTTTTTCCGGTAACAGGGTTAAGAGTGATTGTAGCGCAAGACTGCGATGGCTAATTTTATTTTTGATAGCAAATGATAATTCAGCCGCTGTTTTTTTTTCAAGAGGAAGATAAAACACAGGATCATAGCCAAAGCCTTCTACACCTTTAGGCGTACGCAAAATCATGCCCGACCATTTACCGTGACAGACAAGTGGGGTGGGGTCTGTCTCATGAGACATATAAGTGAGTACACAGTGAAAGCTGGCATGACGTTTTGCATCAGGTACATCTTGAAGTGCTATTAATAATTTTTTGATATTGCTTCTCGCTGTTGCGTGAGCTCCAGCATAACGCGCAGAGTAAATTCCAGGCAGGCCATGAAGTACATCGACTGCGAGCCCTGAATCATCTGCGATCGCTGGTAGTCCGGTTAGACGAGAAGCGTGACGTGCTTTGATCAGTGCATTTTCGATAAACGATAACCCAGTTTCATCTACTTCCTCTACCCCTAGTTCAGATTGGGGGATAAGATGGATGTGAAAATCTTTTAGTAACTCCTTTAATTCACGAATTTTCCCTATGTTGTTGCTAGCAAGAACAACTCTCATTTTTTTATTAACCAACCGCTACTCCAAGGCCTAAGCCTAATAATGGATTCACTACGATGATAATGAGCAATTGCAAAATGATCAGCGCTGGAATGGGCGAAATATCGATACCGGCCACAGGGGGGATGACTCGTTGCAGCGGTCGCATAATGGGTGATGTAAGCTTATTTAACACATGGTTAATGGGTGATCCAGGTTGTACCCAGCTCAATATAGCTTGCAATAAGATGGCATAGAAGAGGATTTCGAGTATCAATTTAATAGAATCACCAATAGCAAGTATCAATAAGCCGATAACATTAGGCAAACCGAAGCTCAACAGAGTGATAACAAAATATTTGATGACTTCCACTAGGATAATCAAAACAAGAGTAGAAAGTTCAATGCCACCAATGTCAGGTAAGAATTTCTTCATGGGCTTTATAATAAAGCTGGTCAGTCGGACGACAAGTTGTGTAATTGGATGAGAGTAATCTGCCTTTGCCCAAGCGAGGATAAGACGGATGATTAAAACAAGAATATACAGATTAAATAACGTACTAATTAGAAAAAGTATCGCATTGAGACTTGTCCCCGACATTTCCTTATCCCCTTAGGTGATGGTTAAACAGGTTGTTATCAGTGTTCCCAATATGTTCATATTGATTATCAAGTTATACTATCATTTAAGTCGTGTTGCGACATCTACGCTTTCCCCATAAGCTCCGCTAATTCTTCTGAGCGTAACTTAGCTGCTTGTAACGCGTTCGTAAACAAAGTACGTATATTATTTTCTTCTAACACAGAAACCGCTTTTTCGGTAGTACCCCCGGGAGATGTTACATTATGTCTTAGCTCAGCAAGTGGTTTACCACTTTCGATTGCCATACGCGCAGCACCGAGAGCGGTTTGCAACGTTAATAAACGTGCGGTTTCAATGGGGAGGCCATATTGTTCCGCGGCTTGTTGTAATGCCTCCATAACGAGGAAAAAATAAGCGGGCCCACTGCCAGAGAGTGCCGTCACTGTATCCATCAGTTTTTCATCGGTTAACCATACTACGACACCCACGGTACGCAAGATGGACTCGGCCATGTTGTAGAGCTCGTTGGTGACATAGGCATTTGCATAAAGTGCGGTAGCCCCGCAGCCAATGAGGGCTGGGGTATTAGGCATTGCGCGTACAATTTTTGTATGTGGCCCAAGCCAATGTCGGATACTGGATTCACGTATACCGGCGGCGATTGATATTACTAGCGGGTCGCGTGTTTGAATAATGCTCGCTAATTCTAATGCAATGGGTGCAAACAGTTGCGGCTTGATGGCGAAAACGATGATATCAGCGACCTGTGCAGCTTCAGTGTTGTTCACGGTGGTATGCACTTGTAAGCTATGTTGCAATGACTGAAGTTTTTCCTCGCTCGTATCGCTTGCCCAAATCTTATCACTAGGGTGGCCATTGTTTATCAGTCCACTGATCAGACTGCTGCCCATATTGCCAGCGCCTATCATTGCGATTATGGGGGTAGTCATAAGAGAAATGCTCCGAAGATTTTTGCTTATTTTACATACATAGCGGCATCTTAAAAGGGCAGACCCATATTAAGATGCCGCTATAACCATTATAACTGACCTTGTCATGATCCGTAATGCTGTAAAATTTACTCAAAAAATATAATTGTGTTTATTATTTAAACTATGTACAATAATCGCTCAATTCCTTAACTATGAGGTAATATTACAATGGATGCGAGAAATGTAGATTGGTCTAATGATGATGAAGAAAAACAACTAGCGCGGAATTTTCCTGACTCTGGGCCACTCAAACCATTAAATACTCATAGGAATCTTCAAAAATTTTTTTCTAAAAAGTTCGCTTCGCTCTCTTGTTCTAGTGGGACTGAAACCGAAAACACGGCCAGTAATGTACAACCAGAATCAATGGGAAGCCTTCGCAATATTCTTCTTCCCGGTTTGATTGAGTCTTGTGTAGGATTGGGATATGCCTCTGCAGTGATACCTTTTTTGGAACCGAATAGCAGTTGGTGGAAAAATCCATTTACGATGGCCAGCATTGTGTTGAGCGCTAATTTTCTGTCTAGAACCATTGAACTTATGCCTCGATTTAATAGCCTACCTCATAAAAATAAGAAACAAATATTGCAGGCTTGGCGCTTCGCACGGGGTCTATTGTTTTCATCCCTTGATCTTGCGACTAGGGATGTACTCATTCATGAAGGAGGCCACGCACTGACCACTTTATGTTTATTTCAAAATGCAAATCCTCGTATCACCGTTACCCCAGGATTTATGTCAGCCGGTGGCTATACTAGTTTTAGTGATACTACTCGTCTCAATAACCTGGGAGAGACATTAGGCAATGACAAATCCTGGATGCTGGTTTCCGCCGGTGGTACTGGGGCAACCATGTTGTGGAATTATGGCAGTTTGATTGCCGCCCAAGCCATCCCAAATGATGATTCTGAAATTAAATCCTATCTTCGTTTTGTAGTATTGGTGTCAGTTATCCATTCTGTCTGGTATGCGTTATCAGCCTATGTAGCATGTGAACCGCCGGGCCATGACTTTTGTAGCCTGGATAAGAATGGCATTTCTCCTGCTGTAGCCGCTAGTTTCATAGTGGGGAGCATGATGTTTCTTCAACTTCTTTTATCCGGTATTAGCTATGGATGTCGTGCAACAAATAAAAAGGATGATCAACAACAACCACAACTGGAAATTCAAGAAGCGCATGATATACAAACTGAAGCGGCCCTTGATCCAGAAGCAGATGAAACCAACAATGAAACCGCAAGACTTATGCGCTAGTATTACCTAAGAAAGTGTAACCTCCCGCTCATGCGCTGTCTCGAAGCATGAACGGGTTAACGAACGGTTTTTGTGACTTTTGGGAATCGCGTTAGAATGACTATGCTCAGTTGTTTTTTTGATTTTTTAAGATATAAAACAAATTGTCATACCGATTGTGCGGACTCCATGCATACCATCCATCAGCACCTGCATCCTTAACAGCCTTTAGTTGTGCTTGTATATAGTCTAGTGTTTTTTGATGCGACATAGGATAGTGGTAATTAGATAGCTCAATGTAGGGATACATTTTCATAGGCATTTTATCACCACCGAATTGTTTTTTGATGTGATCTAGAGAAACATAGACCGTGTCATAGGGATGTTTAAAATGTTCTGGGAATGGAACGTAGTGTGATGGATAAACCATGGGGCAAATGGCATCGACGCTTTTTGAGAATAATTTTATGTTCTGGCCTATGTACTTTGACTCACCAAAACTCGCAATGCCAAAAACATCGACTTGTAGGGGGATGTTTTGCCCCGATATTTTATTTTTGTACCAGGAAATGATAGCCAAAACATGTTTGGCATTCTCTTGAGAGGGTTTTTGTTTGGTGTTGTAGCGTATGTAATCCAATTGAATTTGGTTAGCACCCCAATTTACGGCTTGCTTAACCAGGGCGTATTTTTTTTGCCATACGTTTGGATTTTCAATTTGATTGGGTGTGCCGCCGTTAGGAAACATTATTATTCTAGCGACATAATTAATATGGTTGTCTCTTAATAAGCCAATATTATCCTTGTATCGTTTAGACGGTTTTTCTAAATCAATGACAAATGTATCAATGCCGGCGTTTTTGGCATTTTTTATTAGGTAATTGAGAAATGCTGTATTTTCAAAATTATATTGAGTGACATAAATGCCTTTGACGTGACCCGCAACGCTTGGCAACGATGTTAGCATTAGGAATGAGCAAAAAAAGAGCGCCATTGCTACGTGTTTTTTGATCATACTGGCATCCTCTTAAATAATTTCCCTATATAGCTTAGTTATACCCCAAATCGCTGTCTCTCAATTATGGTATAATAAGAACGGTTTATTCCATATGATTCTTGAAAACAAGTATTCGCTATGATAACGTCCCTAGTCCGTTAGAAAAGGAGCCAATATGAGCGCATCATTATTTCTGGAGCAATTGGCAAATAATGCTCATCACAGCATAGCAATCCATGATTTAGTTACTGCTCAGCCAACAGAAGTACAAAAAGCATTTTTGGCAAATGATGTAGGAAGCATGAAGAACCAAATTTCAAGTACAGAATATTATGCAAATAATGTTGATGTTGTTTGTGTGCAAATTGCAACTGAATAATCTGATTCCAAAAAATCCTTAATTTATTTCATGCCTAAGAGCCTCAGTTAGAAGATAGCTGAATTATTGCCTAAGATGCCATTGCTAAGTCAAGATAACAAAATGAGTTCACTCGTTGTAGTTGGTACGGGTATTAAATTCGCGTCGCATTTAACGACCGAAGCAAAAATTTATATCCAGCAATCGAATAAAGTATTGTATTTAGTTAATGATCCTGCGATGAAAGAGTGGCTTCAAAAAAATAATCCTAATTCAGAGTCGCTCGATGAAGTTTATTCACGATATTTTTTGCGTATTCATTGTTATCGCGCAATAAAAAATTATATTTTAGATAATCTTTATAAAAACCAGCATGTCTGTGTTGTATTGTATGGACATCCTGCTGTATTTTCTCAGCCAGCGTTAGCTGCTGTGCATCAAGCAAAGAGAGAAGGCTATTACGCTAAGATTTTACCAGGAATATCAGCAGAAGATTGTCTTTTTGCTGATTTATTAGTTGATCCAGGCTCTCATGGTTGTCAATCATTTGAAGCAACTGATTTTTTAATTCGTCGAAGACAAGTTGATTTCTCCTGCCATTTAATTTTATGGCAAGTGGGCGTAATAGGTGTACTCAATCATCCTAAAGAAGCGCATGATAATACAAAGGGTGCGAAGCTATTGTTTGATTATTTAAATAATTATTACGATTCGAAACATAAAGTCACATTATATGAAGCTGCATTATATCCTCATTTTGAACCTACTATTGAGAGAATAATGTTAAAACAATTGCCAAAACAAAAATTTTCAGCAATCTCTACGCTTTATATTCCACCCATACATCAAGCCTCTTGTGATGAAGAAATGTTAAAAGCATTGGGAATTAATATTGCAGATTTGCAATAAGTTTAAGGAGAGAGATGTGACGGATAGAGAAACATTTATATTGAAATTAGATTACAAAAGAAGCTATTTTGTAAGGATAATTAAGCGGTATTTTGCAAGTTATTCTGGGTTACCCAAGCAATGCTGGCAAGGAATCGGATTAGGTTTTGTTGAGGCAACATTAGTTGGTGTTTGCTTTTTTCTATCACTTTATTTTGTCAATGTATTGCATTTTAATATTGCCATGGCTGGAATCATTATATCTTTTTATGGATTAGGTAGGGTGATAGGTGGTTTAGTAGGTGGAAAGCTGTCAGATACGATGCCTCCTGAATTAGTATCTATTGGTAGTCTTTTGGTTCAAGCTGCTGCTTTTTTTCTTTTAATCAAATTAAAAACATTCTATTTTTTGATAATTAATTTATTTATTTTGGGTGTGGCCGCTTATGGATTTATCATCTCAAATAATGTTTGGGTCCTTAATCAATGTAAACATCAGGAGTTAGCAAAGCTAAAATCGCTGAGCATGTTACATGCGTCATCAAATTTAGGAATTGGATTATCGGCATTGATTGTTAGTGTGCTGTCTGGCTATCAATTTTCATCTATTTTCTTACTATCTGGTGTTTTATTGTTTTTATCAGCAATTTATTTAATTTATGTGGAAAGAAAGAAAATTTACTCTGAATCTTATGTTGAAGAAGGAGTAGAACAAGTATCAATTCAACAAACTTCAGTATTAGGACAGAATAAAAAAATAGTTTTCATGGTATTAATTTGTTTATTTTTTATTGGGTTAATCATAGCGCAGCTAGGAACGACCTATTCTATATATTTGAATAATGCATTTCCATCACTTGGGGTTAGCGGTGTTAGTATCTTATTTGCATTAAACTCTATTTTGATTGTTGTTTTTCAAACACCATTGGTGGATTTTTTTGGAAGTTATAACAAGGTCTTAATGATAGGGGTTGGTGCATTTTTAATGGGTTTTGGAATGTTTATGTTAAACTTTTCATTCGTTTTTATGATGGCAATTATTGCATGTATCATTTATACCATTGGAGAAATGTTATTTTTCTCGATAGCACAATTAGTTTGCTACCAAAGTAGTGATGAAAAGAAGAGAGGCCAAAGCTTGGGTCTATTTAGGATGATTTTTGCATTGAGTATTTTTGTGGGTCCAGCTACTGGTGGTTTTATTTATCATCATTTAGGCGCAAATTTTGTTTGGGATGTCTGTGGAATAATTGGAGTAGCCTGTTTGATGGCTTGTCATTATTACAGAAAATATGGCTAAGATTTAGCGCTAATACTAATGCATCCTCTGACAAAAGGCCCATCGCTTGCAAAATTAGTCCCAGGAATTTTATATTTTGAATTGATATCAATAAATCGATTATCTAAATTTGCAATTTCAGATGATGGCAAAACAACATGATGGCGGTCAGTTTTGTTGTGAAAATACTTGAATTCAATATTTCTTGCGATTTTTCCTATAATTGTATCAGAACACATGCTATTGGGTTTTGCCAACTCCTCTAGAAATATTCGTGTCACATGTTCAAGTTCACGCATTTCAAATAAAGTGCTAGAAGCTCCGCGTGATTTTGGTGAGAATACATGAGTAGCTGGATTTTGTAGAGAATAATAAATAGGTAATTTATCTTCTTCAAAATTAAAATTAGTTGGCTTTAAAATAGTTGGAAAATATTTTTTCATTCCATAGGATTCAATAAATATTTTTTGTAAAATATCAATCGGTATAGCTTCATCATTACATGCGGGTATAAAACCAGGGGATGAGCCTAGCGCAGTTGTAAATAAATGACGTGCTGTATCGACTAGATAAGGATTGGGTTTTAAATTGCGCTTTTTTTGAATGACTGAGAAAGCAATATCGTAATAAAAATTATTTCGTCGATATTCAGAATAATGCCAAGCTAATTCATGTAAATAAAGTTTTAGAGGTAGCCAACTAATATCTATATGTAGTTTATTAACCCATTTTTCTGCGAAAAAAATCAAACAAGATCGCCAATCACAGTTAATGACATTACTGTTAATGATCTCTTTAAACACATGCCAATGTTCATAGAGAGATTTTGGCGGTGAACTTTGGATATTAAAATCACGTTGTAAATTGATATGATTGGTGAGGCAACCAATATTCGGTATCATGAATACAGACCTCGCGCCTGATGTCGTCGACAGTACTCCATTCGGTGCATAAACGCGATTATTCATTTTGCTCAGCATTCGTCCAAATGGAAAAAAAGTACCTGGCGAATAAATTGCCCAAGGCAAAGTAATACCTTCATCTTTTAAATCAATAAAATATTCAAATTCTTTTTCTAAAACCATACCAAACGGCAGGCTATCTTTACCATAACCAAGATGTTTAATGACATCTTGGGGAGCGTTTGGGTCTGATAATCTATATACACCCCCATCATATTTTGGGATAAATGGACTTTCAGTGTCTCCTGTTAGCGTGCCATAAGGATAATATGCAAGAAAAATAGGATAGCCCTCATCAGGTGACAACTCATCTACAATTTTTGCAAATACAGGTTCAATTTTTGCGACTCTATCACGTATCTCAGACCACTGTGTTTTAACCAGTCCTTTTCGCTTATCCCAATTTGTTACCATTCGTTTTAAATTCCCTCGTATATAAATTACACTTCTAATTTTACAATAAAATAAAGACGCCAAATAAAAGCAGCGATTATTTGCTATTAATGTTGATAGGTCAATGATTTAATTCGCATTATAAAAAATATCGATTTAAAATGCTCAAGATAAGGCGCTGTCAAAAAATACCTGGTAGTGCTCAAACCTGTTGATACTTCTTTTTATGCTGGCAGAAAAACGGACAGGAGTCCGTTTTGCAATACTTAGTATGGAACTATGTATTGCGACTGACAGCATTAAAAGAAGTATCAACAGGGTTGAGTCGCTACCAAATACCCTATTGGATCAGAATGAAATGTTACCGAAGACTCCTTGAGTAAAACGCCTTCATTAGATCATAATCATGTTACCGAACTGGAAGCTAATTAATGTGTATTAAGTTCCCGTTCTTCCCTTTAATTTTATGTCAACATAGCGGAAAATGTTCTTTAGCTTACTTTGAATTTTTTCCTGAAGTTGAAAAGGATCAAGAGTTTTAAAAATCTGATTTAATTTTTCTTTTTGTAATTCAGTAACATGCTCTGAAGCCATTAAACGTTGATATGGTGTTTGTGGCCGATCGTAATGTTTCTTGATTTTTGATTCAATTCTCACTTTATCTTGTAGCTTCATTGCTGGATAAAAATAATTATGCAAGAGAGAAAATTCATTTTGATATAAATCATTCATTAATAGGACTAATTCTGGATTTTCATAGCGATAATAGCCAAATAACTGCCTTACATGCGT
>Ga0207082_1123_pt1 | contig 14331 bp, 8 predicted proteins | sample Alteio_BWMinHeat_56_FD_153588 | JGI IMG/M metagenome (GOLD analysis project Ga0207082, IMG submission 153588) | Enriched cells from forest soil in Barre Woods Harvard Forest LTER site, Petersham, Massachusetts, United States -... | ecosystem: Environmental > Terrestrial > Soil > Temperate forest >...
TTGTTGGGAGTACCCGTCAAGGTCGTTTTTCTGAGAAGCCAGCTCAGTGGATTTTTCAGCATCTTAAGAAGCGCGATGGTGTCGACACACGGCTGCTCGATCTTCGCGATTATCAGATGCCCTTCTTTGATCAAGCTGCGACACCTGCTACACCAGGCCGCGCACCTTATGAGCATGAGGTTGTCAAGAAATGGACCGCCGCGATCGCCGTATCAGATGGCTTTATTTTCGTCACTCCAGAATATAATCATGGCATACCAGCGGTACTGAAAAATGCAATTGACTGGGTTTATCCAGAGTGGAACCGCAAGGCGGCAGCTTTCGTAAGCTACGGCGGCGTCATGGGAGCGCGCAGTGTCGAGCAGCTCCGGGAAGTGATGATAGAGATTCAAATTGCACCGATTCGTTCATCCGTCCATATTCCAGTTGCGACCCTTATGGAGCATTTTAAGGGTGGCGACGTGGACAAAGGACTCGCTGAGCTTGATACGCTAGCAAATACGATGATTAATGATTTGTTATGGTGGACGACTACACTTAAGATTGCTCGTGAAACTTAGATGCCATTTATACTCTAGAAGTACTGGAAATTTTATAATTTCATTTATTTAATGTTTGGCTCAATAGGGATTCCGGGGTCTTGGTTATTTTTTATTTATTTTGCGAGAAAACAGGATGTTTTCGAGAGACAAATCCGATGAGGGAGAGCGTATTTGTCGTTAAAATAAATAAAAAATAACCAAGACCCCAGAATCCCTATTGAGCCTAATGTTTAAAGAAAAACGCTGGCAGTTTTGTGTGGCTATTAGCCTATTATCCCATTTATAGCGCTATGGAATTTCATTTAATTGCCGTACTTTTTCAGCTAATTGTTCGAGTAGATTATCTTGAACATCCAGCTTTTTTAAAGCATCAACTGTATGGAATAGATATTCTTGATTACTACCTAATGGGCCTGTAGCTTGTGCAATGATTTTTGCTTTTTCATCGAGATTAGAAATCAATCGATAGCGCGCATTATTCCGATCAACAACTAAAGCAAGTGCTTTGAACATTCCTTTTTGAGTATTAACATCAATCCATAGTGGGATATAAATATCCGTATTTATTTCTCGTTTCCAGAGTATTCTACTTTCATGCTCAATTTGAGAAGCCGCGATACGATACATTTTTCCTTTGCAATGACCGCCTGAATCCAGGCCCATGGTCAACCCTGGTATTTCAATCGTTCCACGCCCAATCGGTAAATGAATGCAAAAATCACGGTGCCAACCTACCGCTTCGCCCACGAGTTCTTCAATAAATTCAATTACCGGATTCCAGATCAATGAACCATAAGCAAATACCCAGCAATCGTGTTGGGGAGGTAGTCCTGAAAAAAATTTTTTTCGCATAACCTCTCGTTCTTCATCTGTTAATACCTTAAGTCCTGCGGCCTTTGCGGATTCAATAAATGTTTTCATTATTCCTTGGCTATCCGTCGTAATAGCATCACGATTAATTTTATCATTTGTTCTCATTTATATCCCTCCAACTACAACAATCTAACACGTGTTAACCTTACCTATACGTGTCTGCTGAGAATTGCAGAATCGCTAATTAGAATTAATTATAATTATATTGCTGTTGTGAATTTTTTGCCATGATGTATCTAACAATAAGGTTGTTACTTTTTACAGTATTTTTTCTTTAAATCATCTGATTAGACTTAAAGGATACCTTCTCTTTTGATGTGACATTTCTAAATAGGTCTATACAACCAATTCCAACGCAGCTCTGTGGTAACCAATTGCATGCTATAATGATTAAATAATAGGCATAATTATTAATCGTTAAAAATTAACGATTAATAATAACAAGTTCGCTAGCCATTCTCGCTAACCCCTGGCTTTAAGCATGCCAGGGCGATGGTGTTCTTAGAGGGGGAGAGCGAAGTGAGAGGGCGCGTGCTTCTCCCCTCTGAGTGATCAATCCGAATTCATTTCCCAAATTCATTTCGGATTGATTATATAAACATTTAAGCTGTCCCGCGCTTTTAGCGGGAATGGCTACAAATTCGCTAAATACAAAGGGGGGACATGTTATGTTTAGCCAAGAATCAAACAAAAATCATAGTGCGGATATTAAGTTAGACCTTAATCTTTCAGAGGATAAGGTTGAGGCACTGATGCTTGAGCGTAGTAATCCTAAAAATAAAATAAACGCTGAACTTGTTGCGTCAGAAGAGGTGCGGGTACCTGAGGCATATAATCGGTTTAAGGATCTGGAAGAGAAAGAAGCGTTTCGCGAAAAATTAGTCCGTGAATTATCAACTAGCTTTGAAAAAATTTATGGGGTTGAAAAAGCAAAAGAATTTAAAAAGGAATTTTTAAAACTAGCAAAATCTCTTGAAGATAATGGTGCTGTTATTTTCGGTAACATGATTGATACCGAAGCGTTTCAAAAATTGATTGATAGCTATACTCCGAAGTTAAAAAATGATGGTAGTAAAAGCTGGATACATTCATTTATTAATCTTGGGAATCATCCTGATTTTATTCAAAACCAAGAATTTAACTCTGCTTTTGTTCATCCATTGATGCTTGCATTAATTTCATATGGAGCAGGTGGCGCTATTCGTATGGTAGATGCACGTGGTAAGGATGCTGAGCCACTTGCTGTGCAAGCGCAAGATAACATGTTGCACATTGATAACACTCCGTTTCGTAGAGAGTATAAAATTATAGTGACGTGGGAGAGGGGCAAGCCAAGTGGTCCTAAGGGGCAAAATTTTGTTTTTATACCAGGAACACACAAAGGTGTACGTAATTGTTTCAAAGCAGAAGATGGTAGTGCTTGGTCGACAGAGGATGGTTCGATTTTCACATCAACGGATGCAGTTGATAAGATATTTACCGCACAAGAAAAATTATATGGCAAATCTCCTATTGTCGTTGAAGCTACTCATCCAGATATGCCTTTGACAACAGTTTTTGAGGCTGGAGCGCTCATTCATCATCGCTATCGAACGAAGGAAAAAAATATTCCTCGCAGCTGTACCATCTTTGCGTTTCATCGAGCAAAAGATAATCCAGGAAAGTTGTTGGATCAATCCTATCTTCAGCAATCAGAAATTAAGAATGGTCTCTTGAATCTAGTGTTGGGAGCGGAAGGAAATACAGATGATAACTTTATTTCTGCTGTTGTTGCAAATACCGAAGTGATTGCTAATAAAATAGAAGCATTGAGTCGGCCTGATGCGAACTCAGCAAATCAAAACCCAACAAGAGTGGTTCCTTTTAATGAACGGTTGTTGAGTGAAAAGGAATTAGAAGTCTGGAAAAAAACTGTTACTGCCGCACCGACCGTTAGCGAAATCAAGCAAAAAGAAGCTTATTTTCATCTAGGCGATACGCAATCCCATGAATTAACGACAACGATGATGATGTATGATAAGCATGGTCCGCTCGATGTTATTTTATATGGGGATGGTCGTGAAGAAATTAGAAAATGGGCGCGAAATCGTATTCGTGAAATGCCACAGATAAGATTGGAAAATCGTCTTGAAATTTTTGAGCGATCAAAGCTTACTCAACAACCAAGTCCCTCTCAATTGATGACGCCTCAGGCACTTCATCAAACATCGCTGGAACTTATTGCTTATATGGACAGCAATAAAGATAAACTTTCAAAAAATGGTTTTTTAGATAAAGGTGAGAAAATTACATCTGAAATTGCTTTTCGCTCTATTCGTCAAGTTATTGCAGATCTGGGAGAAGCGGTTCTGCGATGTGCTTCCCCGCAAACATTTTTATCGACAAGTTTATTTATTTTATGGGCATGTGATGAATTAACGCGTTTTAGTGTTGGTAATGATAAGTTGATTGCTGAGGAACCATTTAAAGCGTGGACACAGAAATTATTATCCAACTATTTTAGCACATATGTGTTGGTTGAAAAACAGATTGAATTTAAAAAACAATTAAGTGCTGATTCAACATTAACGCAGCAAGCACATGGATTTACAGTATGGAAACAAGATTCTGCAGCTGGATATAAGAATGACAAAGAAATCGAGAAGGATGGAAATAATATTAAGGTACATAAAAAAATAGGTGGCTAATGTGTAGGGGGTGCACCCGAATGCATTACGAGGTCCTTGTTCTCTGCCGTACAAGGTTCGTAATACACCTCATAAGGGATCGGGGGTCTTGGTTATTTTTTATTTTAACGACAAATACGCTCTCCCTGATCGGATTTGTCTCTCGAAAACATCCTGTTTTCTCGCAAAATAAATAAAAAATAACCAAGACCCCGGAATCCCTATTAAGCCAAAATTAAATATGACTGTATTTTGTTAAACCGCTATAAAATATGAATTAGTCTACTACAGACTAAATATATTTGGTGTTTGAACTAGAGGGTTGCTTACCTTTTGATACTTAGATTTTTGAGTCTGTTGCTCAGTAAAAATATTAAATCTAGCTAAGTTAGATACTGAGGGTAAAGACTCATAACCAGGTAGGGAAGTGATTTGTTGTGATGATTCAACTGAGGTTAATGATACTACAGGATCGATCGCCGTTGGCAAAATTTTCATGGGTAACTCTGCATGTTGTTGCAATAGAGGTTGCCATGCAGATTGTACGACAGATTGCAATCCCGCTTGTTCGGAAAAAATGTTCTCGTTTATCGAGGGATGAAAGTCTGATTGAATAAGATATGAATTGGGGAGGAATGGATAAAATGAAGATTGCGATGATTGTGTTTGGAGTAAATTGTCTGGAAAAAATGTTTGAGGTAGTGGCACAGGTTCAATAGGTGGAAATGCATGTCGCTCTTGCGATGTAGTTGTTTTTTCAAGGGTTTGTCGATAAAATACTTTAGCTGCATTATATTTATCGGTGTAGGGTGTTGACTTGTGGTCATTGCTTGCTGTCTCCTCATTACGGCTTAACTTGTGTAATGTGTCTAATGCTTTTGTGAACGTACTGTTAATACTATTCGAATCAGACCTCTGCATGTTTGTTATAACTGCTATTAAATCTCTAACATCGTCTGATTCATTATGCAAACCAAACATATTTTCAAATATATTTTTCTCTTGCAACGGAATGGTTAATAAATTGGGTAATAATGTTGTTAATAGATATTTCTTTAATTGTTTATCCATAGAATTAAGAGGTGATCCATTATATTTTGACATTAAAGTATTTTTATGTTTTTTATACTCTTCGATTTTTATAGCGCACTCATAAGCACCCAGATCATTTGCAATCATGCTCATGTTTTTTCCATGTTGATTGCGATCATCTGGATTCGCGCTGTAAGATAATAATAGTTCAACCATTATTGGATTTTTATTTGCGATAGCATTATAAAGTGTAATGTTACCACATTCGCTGTTGCGTCCATTACAAGGAACGCCTTTTTCAAGTAATAATTGAGTAACTAGATAATTATTATTATTGACTGCTGATTCTAAGGCTTCTTTACACTGCAAATTTTTAATAATTTCTTTGCGATTAATATCGCTTATATTTTCAATGAGGAGCTGAGCTGTTTTCCATTTACTTTCCTCACAAGCTAATCTAATCGGTGTTTTATTACTGTGATTGATTGCAGTTTGCTCTGCGCCATTTTCAAGTAAAAGCATAATCATGTCATCATCATCATTTCTTGTAGCCCAGTGTAAACATGAATTTCCTTTATCATCTAATATATCTGCTTTAACCAACGATGCTCCTGCTTTGAGAAGAAATGCCACTAAGCGACTTCGTTTAGCTATCACTGCTTGTAACAACGCAGCGTGCCGCCTGCCTGGTACAAATGTGAATGATGGTTGAGTGATAAAAGCCTCTGCGCATTCCCAATGTCCTAAAGAGCAAGCAAGTTCAAGAGGAACTTGATGATCTCGATTTTTACTTGTCATATTAAAACCATTTTCCAATAATAATTTTAGCATGGGAAAATCATTATTTATGACGGCCCAATGCATACAATAATTATTGCTAGTACTTGAACGCCAAGTTTTATCAGCATTATTTTTAATCAGTAATTCTGCTGTGTGCAAGCGCTTAGCTTTTACTGCATATATCAATGCTGACCCGAAATTGGCTGCATCGTCTTCATTGTCACTTATATTTTCCGCTATATAATCCACTGCTTCCCACTTATTACACTCTGATGCATATTCAATAGGCGTGTACTCTTCTTCTAATCCATCTACCTTTGTTTTTTTTGTCAAATCAATGCCTGCTTCCAATAACAGTTTGCCTACTGAAATATTTTCTCTATCAATTGCAATATGCATCACTCCCTTTTTAGTATAAGAATCTCGCCAGTTAATCGAAGCTTTTGCCTTAAGCAAAACTCTAACTATCTCAATGTCAATTTCGTCCTGATTTACGGCTATATATAAAGCGCTCCCATAACGAAAAGATCCTTTATCTTCAAATTCATCCTGGTCATTTGCATCTTTTGCTTCTGCGATTGCTTTGACTCCCTCCCAATATCCCTGTTCGGCAGCAAATTCAATTGGCGTCTTTTTAGTTGAATTAAGTGCTGCTAAGTTAGCAATCTCTTTGTTGATTAATGTTTTTATTTGATGAATATTTTTATCGGTAATTGCACTAAAAATGATGTCTTCTGATCTCGCGTTCATGATATTTCCTTGTGCTATAGTTTAGTGAATACATTTGCATTATTTTCTGCTCTGGGAGCACGTACCTCTGTAATGAATAGGTACGAGAGTATGCAGTCTAGATGTACTTTATTGAAAAATCTATAGGCGTTATACTTCTTTACTATCTAAGGACGGAGTAGTAGTGGGAACTTCTAACATACGAATGTTTAAATAATTGATAAAACACTTTTGTGCTGAATAGCTACGCTTAGGCCTCGTAACTCGTTCAGGCAATGGCGTCAATTTAAGAAAGTACTTGTCATTCTGTGGCACGTTTTTTGCACTGAAGGGTCGTATCCACTGCAAATCATAGGGTGAAATTGTCTTGTCATCCTGAACGCAGTGAAGGATCTCGCTTTTTATCAATCCGTGGAGATTCTTCGCTTCGCTCAGAATGACAAGTTACCCTACTGATGCGTCGCCAATTTCTATTTTATCGAATAATGAATTATGACTCATTAACTAGGTTCTCTGATCAAAGTTTAGCTTTTGGTAAGTGAGTATCATTAAGTCTATCGGAAAGGTAATCTCCAAGAGGTGTCCCCCCTGTTCCAGTTATGCTATCAGCACTAATGCCTTGTTTTGCAGCTGGTTTGTAAATAAAGCGGCCAACCATTGCATATAGGTGCATGTATCGAAAACGCTTAACTTCTTCAATGGTGTTATTTAATGCAGTAATTAATTCATTAGAACTGGAAGGTTTTAATTGTATATTTCTTAGTTTTAATAAATTGATAAAATGTTGATGCTTGAGCGGCATATATTGTTTGAAGGTTAATAAATGCTGAAACATTCCGTCAACTTGATGTTTTATACCTAATGCTTCATCTAATGCTGGTAAAATACTGCTTTGCGCCCCAGAAGGTCCTTTGTAAAGATGTATAGTTTTTAAGTTTCCTGAAAAAATAATACTAAGCTTTTCATCCCAACCAGACAATAGCGGCCTAAGTTTATGATAAAAAATTTCCGGGTTACAGTGGTCTTTCATTTTCAATAAAATTTTAGTTGCTTCCCTAAGTGGTAGAGCGATGCCATCAGTTAGTAAGTCAATTAAGCGAAGTTCATTTTGTATATTTTTAAGAAACATATTGTGATTCATTTCAAAATTTAGTAAGCATGCTTCATAAATGTTACGTATAGCAGGAGCGCAGGTTGCTTCAATTGCAAGATGAATTTTAATGAACCACTTTTCATCTTCAGTTCCTGTTAATGTAATAATGGGTTCAACATTATCAAGTGTAATTCCTTGGTTAGGATCTTTAAGATGCCAATTATGCAGAACATAATCTCTATAGCTCAGTATGGGGAAACGCTGCATTGATTTACAGATATTCTCTAGATTATTGCCAATAATTTCTGGAATAATTGTTGCGGGGTTTTCATGTGATTCCCAAATATATCCTTGAGTAAGCATTGTTAAAACTACCATAGCAACATTTTGTTCTTGAATAGTATTAAGTAATAATATCTTGTCTAAATCAGCAGATTCACTAAACTGTTTATTTAAGGTATCGATTTCAATACGTAGTTGCTTTTTACTGATAAGATCAGGAAGATTTTTAGCTATTCTATTTAGTTCTTTATGTAAATATGAATACTCTGGCAGTTCTTTCAGAGGGCATTTTGGCAAAAAACCTCGTTTTTTATCTGGAACAAACACATCATTAAAAAACAGTTGCTTTGCATTTGGTACTGATAATTGTTTGAATGAATGCATGTTAATTTCCTTGCATGTACAGATTATATGATCAATTAAATTGATCAATTGTTTATTTAGTATTTTATAGAGTAGTACTGTATAATTACTATTAATAGTAATATTAATTAAACAACATGTTCAAATAATTTAAACAATGAATACCACTTTAGAATTAATACAGATACTAGATGCAATCGACCGAAATGGTAGCTTTGAAGCTGCAGCTAAAAAGCTACATAAAGTAAGATCAGCGCTTAGTTATAATATTCGTAAATTCGAAGAACGGTTAGGGATTAAGATTTTTGATCGCAATGAACATAAAGCAAAATTTACACAGGCAGGTCGTTTATTACTTGATCAAGGGCGGCATTTGATTAATTTAAGTCATCAAGTTGAAGAAAATGTTAAGCACGTCGCGACAGGTTGGGAGCCTGTCATCCGCATTGCATACGATGAAATTCTCTCTATTAAGCCTATTTTCGATCTCATTAAGCGATTTCAGATACAATGTCCTAAGGTAAATTTTGAGTTATATAGCGAAGTTTTGGGTGGTTGTGCCGATGCTTTGATAAATAATCGTGTTGATATAGCGATAGGATTTCCAGCGCCTCTACCCAGTTGTTCTGAATTACTTTTTGAACCCTTGGGAAAAACAAAATTTGTTTTTGCTGTTGCTCCAAATCATCCTTTAGCAACAATGAAAGAACCGCTATCTACTGAAAAAATTACACAATATACTGTTATTGCTGTGCGAGATTCATCACGTCAGACAATGCTTCAGTCTTCCATGTTGCTACCTGACCAGCATCGTATTACTTTTTCTAGTATAGAATTAAAAATACAAGCCCTGGTTTTAGGACTTGGGGTTGGATTTTTACCTTATAACCTCATTAAAGAAGATATCCGTTCTGGCAGACTTATAATTAAACAAGTAGAGAGATCACAGCCAACAAGCTACGTTTACATTGGTTGGAATAAAGCTAAAACTGGAAAAGCAAACCAATGGTTTATTAATCAGATTCGATGCAAAAATCTTTTAAAGAAGTTATTAACATGATGTAGTATAGGTGGACCGATTAAGATTCTGCCCTAATCGGTGGTGCCTCGAAGAAGTTGAGGCACCACCCCATAATCTACCAATAAGGATGTGTCATGATAAACCGTCGATTTGAAAATCTAGATTTAACAAATGATCAATTGTATACGATGTGGCATACCTTATTTATGGAATGTTATATTCCAGATGAAGGCATACTTGATTTAAAAGATGTGACCAATGCTGAGGTGCAATCTATATTGAAATTTCTGCCTCAATTCCCAGAAATAAATAAAATAAAAACACTAGATATTAGTCATAGGGCTTGTCATACTAACCCCAATTGTATAGCTGATATCATCAAACTGAATATCCCTTCTTTAACGCATCTTAAATTAATATGTTGTGCGCTCTATAATAATAGTATTAAGAATATTGCCAATGCATTAAAAAACAATACTACCGTGATGTATCTTGATATTAGCCTCAATCCCTTCAATGATGAGGGATCACAATATATTGCAGAAATGTTAAAAAATAATTCACATTTAAAGCATCTTATCTTGTACCAGAATACTGATGTTGGTAATGGGTGGGTAGACCTGGCTGATGCATTAAAGAGAAATCAAACACTCGAGAAACTTGACCTGAGTTCGAATTATGTTGAGCTAATACCTCTACTTCAGGCATTGCAAACAAATGTCAGCCTGACTCATCTTGAATTATCAGGAATAAATATAAATATTAAGTATTCTGAGGTACAGCATATTCTATCCTTATTAGCCCATAATACCACGCTGCTTTCAATTGACCTCCCCAATTACCTTCAAAAACGAGTAAAGGAGATGTTTTTTGAGGTTCATCCGCAAATAGCTGCTAAATTTTTAAGAGTAACGGGCGTGCATATTAATATCACAGTTTCTTCTTTGGCTTCACTAAGTTTGTTTGCAATCAAAAATGAAGCACTTCACAATGAAACGTTTAGAGCAAAGCTTAATACTCTGCCAAAAGAGCTAGAGGAGAAATTACATATGGAAAATACGTCACTGCAGTTTTAAAACACAATAAACAAGCTCATCCTTATTTGTTTTGCTTTCACGGGCTTTTACGCAATCAGTGCGGGGCAAGCTCTGTCCGTTAGTAAATAATGCAAAACAACATATAAGTACTCGTGTTGAACAGTCAATGGCGTCAACTTAAGAAAGTACTTGTCATCCTGTGAAATTGTCTTGTCATCCTGAACGCAGTGAAGGATTTCGCTTTTTATCAATCCGTTGAGATTCTTCGTTTCGCTCAGAATGACAAGTTACCCTATAATTTGTAGCGAATACGAAGGATCTCTCCCTGGAGATTCTTCGGCACAAAAAACGTGCCTCAGAATGACACCCTTGCTCTTAAGTTGACGCAATTGGCTGAATAGTTACATAATTGCCTATATAACACTTAGCAGATTTGCTGTTTACGGTGAAAATTTAACAACATTGTTTTCTAACACGAGTTGATTCGAATAGAACTTTAATTTATCGTTCAGAATTCTCACTCGCAACGAATTTCCTGGAATTAATTGGCTTGGACGAATAGCAAAATGATCAATACCATATGGCATGCCATTAGCTGCTAAAGGTGATGGTTTATCAACAATATGAAAGTGTAAATGGGGTTCGGTGGAGTTACCTGAATTTCCTACTTTACCTATGACTTGTCCTCGAGAAACACGGTCACCTATCTTAACGGTAATTGAACCTGGGATTAGATGTGCATAAAAAGCATAATTGTCATTGCCTAAATCAATGATAACATAGTTACCACCGACGGTATCTAACGTGATGGGCACAGCCGTTTTGTCTGAATGAGGAATATTTTCAGGTATACCATTTCTCACTGCTACAATTACGCCGGCAGAAACTGCAAGAGCATTCTTACCATAACAATAATAATTTTCATTATTAAATTCGTCATTGTGATACGTATTTCCATCAAGTCCAATTTGTACAAAATCAATCGCAAATCGTTGTGAAAAATAATCCTCACCATTAATAATTAGATGAGAAATTCGATGCTCAGATGTATTTGAAGGACCATTAGTGGTGAACCAGTTATCTCCTCGTAATGGTGCGCTAATTGTAAGTGATGGAGTGTGATTAATAGTTATTGGGGTTGTAGTCGCATTTAATGTCATGTCTTCATCGTGTAAATGTCCATTTATAGTTATACGATGAGTCAAACTCGTTGGTATCACAGATAAATAGTCAAGTGGTATCCACATGAAAGCTAATTTGGTAATACCAGGTTGAAAGGTAAGTGGTTTTTCTTCTAGAGACTTCGAATCAAGAGGATGTATTAATTGAGTAAGCGCTTGGTCTGTAAATGTAAACGACATTGGGCTATCCAAATTGACTTCAAGTGTACTCAAATTAATTGGTACATGATGATAATTTGTTAAATACATTTCATAGACCAAATAATATTTTTCTTCAGCTTTCATTGGTTTGGGCGGTTGTATGACTCTCATTTCCAATTGTGCGGGTAGTGAATCAGCAATCGCTACTGTCGTATTTGCTAATAAAAAAAAAGCCAAAATAAAAACATACTGTCGTCTGTGCGATGTAGTAGGCATAATGATAAACTTCTCGTTTTTAAATTTATTCCACGCAGCTTGCCGCGTGTCTCTAGCAATGGGGTTTCTTAAGGGGAGAGGCGCTAGCTCTCCCCTTAAGTTGACCACGGGGTTTTATACCCCGTGGTCAACATGACTTAATTTTAAACCGCTATAAAAACGGGTCTTCCAAGCGCATACTGCTTATATATTATACATTTCTTTAAAAATCATCAATATTTCTTTAAAAATATTTCTTTAAAAATATTGTATCTTCTCAACATTACAGGGTAATGTGTCATTCTGAGCGTAGTGAAGAATCTCAAGGTGCTGATTAATAAATAGATCTTTCGCTGCGTTCAGGATGGCATCCTCTTTATAGAGCCAATACTTAATGTTAGTGGGATTTAATGTTAATGGGGATTTTCGAAAATGGTAAAAATTTTTTCAATGCTTTTGATGCTGACAATTACGTTGTTTAGCATGTCGTCTTTCTCTATGAATCAATGTATCCATGATATCGAAAGTCATGTTGTGAAGGAACGTGGTGGTAGAGGCTGGCCTTATTATTATTACTTGCGCGTAGCGTCTTGTGATTTGCAAGATAGGGATATGCCAGCTATTGTTGCATTTTTACAAAAACGTAATGACATTACACACCTTAACTTGTCAGGAAATCATTTTACTGCCGAGGGTGCTGGCATATTAGCTAATAGTCACTTAGAGCTAACAGTAATTGACGCTTCGCATAATGATTTAGGTGACCGCGGTGCTATCATTTTTTCTCAATTACAGGGTAAGGAAACCTGGTATGCAACTCAGTTAGACTTAAGCCAAAACAATATAAACGATCAAGGTGTACAAGCATTAGCAGAAAATACGACATGGATGACCTTGGGCTTAGATCGAAATCATATTGGAGATGCGGGAATAATAGCATTAGCAAAAAATACTAAATTAGAGAATATATATCTTAACTATAATGATATTGGCAATGATGGAGCAGTGGAGCTTGCTCGTCTTACTAGAATTAACAAAACTCTAAGAACAATTGAAGTAGGCTGGAATCACATTGGAAAAATAGGCTTAAATTCCTTGAAATCTCTAAAAGATGATAAGATTATCTGGAATCTTTGGATAGATGGAAATGATGGTTTAAGTCAAGATTAAGTGATACGTCTCCTACTATAATCAATTATCTGGATGTAAAAAATCACATAACTCTTCGTTCATTGTATGTCAATTATAGTAAGACTGGTTCAAGTAGGAATGCGCATTCGCCCTAATAGGAGCGTATTTTTAAATCGTTACAACATACGACAAGATTTGTACTCAGAACAAGGATAATAAAAAATGAAAACTCGTAGTATTAAACGACATCGACAGACTGGAGATTCCATGTATTCAGATCTACCCAGCGATATTTTGTTTTGTGTTCTTTGTATACTGGATATAAAAAATATGTATCGTCTGAAGCTAGTCTCGAATGATTATAATAAAAAAATAAGTGAATTACTCAATAACCCAGGCATCTGGAAAACAAAGGCAATGATGTCTCTATCACCGGATCAAATTGAAGGCATAACGGATTATAAAGATTTACTTTTTAACCGACAATTATTAGAAAAATCGTTAAAATATGAACTTGACAATAGTAAATACTCAAAACCATCGTCATTTGGTCTATTTAGTCTATCCAAGGAAAGCAATTATATTATAAAAGCATGTGGTATAGAGTTTTCATTGGAATTAATTCACCCTTTACTTCTCAATGATGAATCAGATGCTTTATTTGCTAAGGTATCAAACTTTGCCAAACTTATTCCTTATTTATATGCTGAAAGTATCGATAAAACGAGTATTATTCATGCTGCTAGCCAGATAGAAAAATTTGAAAATAAAACATTTTGCATTGGTGATTTAAATTTTATAGGTCTTTTACCTTCAATTATGAAAATTAGAGCTGTCAAATGCTTTGAACTATTTATTCGGGCTTATTTAATATTAATGTCAACTTTTAATACTGAAATCTCCGTTACAAAGTTATCGTTTGATACGGTTAGTAGGGTTATTTTCAGTCATCAAGATACTCACCTGATCAATAAATTTATTGATCTAACAATGAAATTGTGTGATGCAGACAGTCCTTTAATTCATCAAATCATCAAACATGCTTTTGAATATACCTATGCCGGTGAGATTGTTCAAGGTTTGCGGAATATGCATGATAAAAAAATGGCGGACATAATTAAAAATTGTAAAAAATATGACATATATAATCAACTCTTAATTGAACTTTTTCCTAATGATAACAAAGAATTTAAAAAATACAATTT
>Ga0207082_1124_pt1 | contig 14166 bp, 11 predicted proteins | sample Alteio_BWMinHeat_56_FD_153588 | JGI IMG/M metagenome (GOLD analysis project Ga0207082, IMG submission 153588) | Enriched cells from forest soil in Barre Woods Harvard Forest LTER site, Petersham, Massachusetts, United States -... | ecosystem: Environmental > Terrestrial > Soil > Temperate forest >...
AGATATTCGTGCCGGTCGTTGGTGGTGGGAGGATAATGATAAAAAGGAATGTGGATTACATATAAAACGATAAAAAAATATTGATATGACAAAATATAAATTTGATTACTTAGATCAGTTGGAAACTGAAGCAATACATGTTCTTAGAGAAGTTGCAGGACAATTTGAAAGACCTGTATTATTATTTAGCGGTGGTAAAGATTCTATAATACTTGTCCATTTAGCGCTTAAAGCATTCAGGCCAGGTAAATTCCCATTTCCGTTACTGCATATAGATACAGGACATAATTTCATTGAAGCACTTGATCTCAGAGATAAGTTAGTTAAGGATATTGACGAAACACTAATAGTAAGAAAGGTAGAGGATACTATTAGGGTAAGGAATCTCTCTGAACCAAAAGGGAAATTTGCTAGCCGCAACGCACTTCAAACATATACACTGTTAGATACTATTAAGGAGTTTGGATTTGATGTATGCATAGGAGGTGCTCGAAGAGATGAAGAGAAAGCCAGGGCAAAGGAAAGGATCTTTTCAGTAAGAGATGAGTTTGGGCAATGGGACCCTAAAAGGCAGCGCCCGGAATTGTGGAACATTTACAATGGCAAGATTCATAAAGGAGAGAACCTAAGAGCATTCCCTATTAGTAATTGGACCGAACTAGATGTATGGAATTATATACAAAGAGAAAAGATCGAACTACCCTCAATCTATTTTGCTCACGAACGTAATGTTATAGAGTATGAAAATCATTTAATTGCAGTGTCTCCATTTATAAGACTGGGTAGCGAAGATCTAATTGTCAAACAAACAGTGCGTTACCGTACAGTCGGAGACATGTCATGCACTGCTGCAATAGCTTCTGATGCAATTACAGTTGAGGATATAATACATGAGATAAGTATAAGCCGCACTAGTGAACGTGGTGAAACCCGGATCGATGACAGGGTATCAGAAGCTGCAATGGAGGATAGAAAAAAAAATGGCTATTTCTAAAAAATAAAAATAAAAAAACAATGGATATTCTTCGTTTTATAACTGCAGGAAGGGTAGATGACGGCAAAAGCACATTGATAGGCCGTTTGCTTTATGACACTAAAAGTGTGCTATCTGACCAGCTTGAAGCCATAGAGCGCACTGGTAAAAATGCCGCAAATGGCAATGTAGATCTGGCATTATTAACTGATGGGTTAAGAGCTGAGCGAGAACAAGGCATAACTATTGATGTTGCCTATAAATACTTCTCAACATCAAGACGCAAGTTTATAATAGCGGATGCACCTGGGCACATTCAGTATACGAGAAATATGATTACAGGGGCTTCTAATGCAGATCTTATAATCATATTGGTAGATGCTAGGCATGGTATAACGGAACAAACAAGGCGTCATTCTATCATAGCATCTATTCTGCAATTATCTCATGTTGTTGTCGCTATTAATAAAATTGACCTGGTAGAAAATGCTGAGGATGTGTATAAGAGAATTGTGTATGAATATAAAGCTATTGCAAAAACATTAGAGTTGAAAGATGTATCGTATATCCCTATTAGTGCTTTGTATGGTGATAATATAGTAGATGCATCAAGCAAAACGCCATGGTATAACGGCCCAACACTTCTTCATATATTAGAATACACAGAATTAATTGATAGTATAAATCTAGAAAATGCACGCCTGCCTATTCAATATATAATTCGACCTCAAACAACACAACACCACGATTACAGAGGGTATGCTGGAAAAATAGTGAGTGGTATATATAAGAAAGGAGACAAGGTTCTTGTTTTACCCAATGAATTATCAAGCACTATAAAATCTATTGAAGTCAATGGGCAGGAGGTGGAAGAGGCTTTTGCTCTACAGAGTGTTGTATTATCTCTTGAAGATGATATTGATATTAGCCGTGGGGATATAATAGTAAAGCAAGATGAAGAAATACGAGTTTCCCGGGAGTTTGATGTATTACTTAATTGGATGGATAGTAAACCTTTAGTAATAGGAAATAGATACTTGCTCCAAATAAATAGCAAACTCACTACAGCGCTGGTTCAAGAAATATCGTATGCATTAGATGTAAATACACTAAATAAGATATACACACCAGATCAAATAAACCTTAATGAAGTAGCGAGGATTACGATAAGGACAGCGGAGTCTTTAGCAATAGACTGCTATTCAGACAATAAGGCTAATGGCAGCGCCATACTGATTGATGAAACAAATTTTTTAACTGTAGCGGCATTGCTAATACAATAATATTTATTATGAATAAGGAATTTATAATACTACTCTCTCAACGAAGCAATAATCATTTTTCGAGTTTTCCAGATAAAAAACTTTTGTATGATTTTGTTGAAAATATTTTCAATTTTTTGTTTATCCCTCAAAAAGGAGAAAACAATACAATCGATGGCTTAGATGTAGTTCTAAACCAATTAAGAAATACTTTTTCTGCTATTTTATTTGATGTGCTTCATGAGAAAGAAAGAGTAATAAAAGAAGAAATTGTATTCTTTGATGAATTGCAATCCATCTACGAGACGTTACTAGGTGATGCAAATGTGATTATCAATTTCGACCCGGCAGCGGAATCTATAGAAGAGGTGCTCGTAGCTTATCCAGGCTTCTTTGCAACCGCCATTTACAGACTGGCACATCAGTTATATACACAAGGCATCCCTATTGTCCCAAGGTTGCTAGCAGAATATGCACATAGTAAAACAGGGGTGGACATTCACCCTGGTGCAAAAATTGGCAAGCCTTTTTTTATTGATCATGGTACAGGTATTGTTATTGGTGAAACTACAGTAATTGGAAATAATGTAAAAATATACCAGGGAGTGACATTAGGAGCTCTCAATGTGGCTAAAGAGTACGCAAGACAAAAAAGGCACCCCACGATAGAGGATAATGTAATCATTTACTCAGGAGCTACAATACTAGGAGGAGAGACTATTGTTGGCAACAATAGTGTTATAGGTGGAAATGTTTGGCTGACAAACAGTGTTGAGCCTTATTCTATTGTTTACCATAAAAGTGAAATTATAGTAAAAGGGAAAAATCCTTTACTGGAACCTTTGAATTTTATCATTTAACATTAAAAAATAAGAAAAATGAAAGCAAAAAACATTTTAGAGACGATTGGTAATACACCACATGTTCGTATCAACAATTTATTTGGACACGACCATAAAGTTTGGATAAAATTGGAGAAAAATAATCCGGGAGCCAGTATCAAGGATAGAATTGCATTGGCTATGATTGAGGATGCCGAAAATAAAGGCTTACTAAACAAGAATAGTGTGATCATTGAACCTACATCAGGGAATACTGGTATTGGCCTGGCTTTAGTCGCTGCTGTAAAAGAGTATAAGCTCATACTGGTAATGCCTGAGTCTATGAGTATTGAACGTAGAAAGATAATGCTATCATATGGAGCATCTTTTGAGCTTACACCTAGAGAAAAGGGCATGAAAGGCGCAATTGAAAGAGCAAATGAACTGGCAAATGCCACACCTAATTCATGGATACCAAGACAATTTGATAATCCAGCAAACACAGACATTCATAAGACTACAACAGCAAAGGAAATAATCGACGATTTTCCAGAAGGATTAGATTACATAATAACCGGTGTAGGTACAGGTGGGCATATAACAGGTATTGCTGAAGTTCTGAAACAGAAGTTCCCTTTATTAAAAATCTATGCAGTAGAGCCGGAACTCTCACCTGTTTTAAGTGGTGGAAGCCCTGCGCCTCATCCACTTCAAGGACTTGGTGCCGGATTTATACCATCTATTTTGAACACAAATATTCTTGATGGAATAATACAGGTATCCAAAGAGGATGCATTTACCTATACACAACGTATAGCAAAGGAAGAAGGTATTCTTACTGGTATTTCCACAGGTGCAGCATTAGCAGCAGTTGGGAAAAAGTTAGCAGAAATTCCGAAAGGATCAAGTGTATTAACCTTCAATTATGATACGGGCGAAAGGTATTTATCAATCGAAGGGCTTTTTTAAAATAAACTAAAAACAAATAAAGATGTATCCAGGAAAAGTAATTATTGCTGGTGCGGGTCCGGGAGATCCTGATCTTATTACGCTTAAGGCAATTCATTATCTAAACATAGCAGATGTAATTCTGGCAGATAGACTTGTAAATGAGCAGATATTAAATTTATATGCTAACCCAAAGGCAGAAATAATTTTTGTAGGTAAACAAGGTAATTCTAAGAATTCAGTTCCCCAAGAAAAAATAAATAGATTATTAGTAGAACATGCTTTCAAAAATAAATTAGTTGTAAGACTAAAAGGAGGTGATGTTGCGACCTATTCAAATGTTTTAGATGAGCTAAAGACATTAAATGAATATCATGTTTCTTATGAGATAGTACCAGGTATTACAGCGGCATCAGGTGCATCTGCTTACAGCGGTATACCCTTGACCGCACGGGGTTATGCAGATTCTGTCAGGTATTTGACATACCATAACAAAGTAAAGAAAACGGAGGCGTATTGGCAAGACCTTGCAAAGACAAATGATACGCTTGTCTTGTATATGTCAGGGAACAATATTGGTGAATTTATAAAGCATCTCTCTGAACATCATGTAACTGGGAAATCTATTGCGGTTATAGAGCAAGCAACAACTCCGTATCAGAAAATAGCTATTTATACATTCAATGACTTTACCGCCAAAAGCGATAAAACGTATACTTCACCAACAATTATTATAATAGGAAAGGTTGTTGATCTCTATGATCGATTCGCTTGGCAACCTAATAGTGAACAGGATGCTTCTTACTTCAGAGATCTGAATAGTAGGAAGTATAACTACAAGGAACATTTATTATAGCACATAAATATTTAGAAAATGCTTGAAACATCAAAATTGGAAACACTAAAAAGGCTATTAGATAGTGTTTCGCAGGAAGAATTGGTATGGATAAACGGATTTCTTTCCGGAATAGCACACACACAAAGTATTCCTATCGAAATTCAGGAATCCAATCAAATAAATAATACTATTGGTGGGATTACAATTGCATACGGGACAGAAACAGGGAATGCTAAATCTTTAGCGACTAAGTTGGTAACCTTAGCAAAAGGAAATATAACAAATGTAAAACTAGTAAACCTCGAACAATACAGGTTTACTGATATTGCAAGAGAAAAGAACTTCTTTATTGTTATAAGTACACAAGGGGAAGGAGAACCGCCCACTGCTGCGAAACGATTTTATGAGTATGTACATAGTCCTAATTTCTCAGTACCTAATTTGAAATTTGGCGTTATCGCTTTAGGTGATTCTGCCTACCCCTTATTTTGCAAAACTGGAGATGATGTTGATTTGAAATTAAAAGAGGCAGGTGGTACAAGAATTGCCTCAATAATAAAGTGTGATGTTGCCTATGAGCAAGCAGCAACAGAATGGTTTGAAAATGCGTTGGCAGCTTTAAGGAGTGTTAATTCACCAACATTGCCCCCGTTAAAAAAAGAACAAAGTAAAAATATAAGACGGATATATAATGGGAATATAGTTGGTCATGTGAATCTTAATGATACAGACTCAAACAAAGAAACTTATCATATAGAAATAGTAACTGAGGGTGTGGAATATACTCCTGGAGACTCTATTGGTATTATTCCAAATAATCCCATTGAGTTGGTAGACTCTATTATAAACATTACAGGTGTGGACAGGGGGAAAATAATTGATTACAAGGGTAATGATGCAACCATATTTAGTCTTTTGCACGAGAAGCTTAACATAACCTATTTATTACCGTCTGTTGTAAAAAAATACGGAGTTATTACACAACAGATTATTCCCGAAACAAAAATCGGTTTATTTGATCTATTAAACATTTACCCTGTAAATAGCCCTGCTCAGTTCGAAAATATTATTACTGAACTAAATACCATTTCCCCGCGTTTATATTCGATATCCTCGTCTCCATCAGCCCATAGTGATGAAGTACACATAACCGTTTCTAAAGACAAATTTTTAATAAATGGAGAGCTAAATTTTGGCTTATGTTCTAACTATTTATCCAATCAAAACATCAATTACAATGTTAATTTTTTTGTACATAAGAATAACAACTTTAGGCTACCTGACAATGACAAAGATATCATTATGATAGGCCCGGGTACAGGTATAGCACCGTTTAGGTCTTTTTTATATGAGAGAAATGCTATTGGAGCTAATGGAAGAAACTGGTTGTTTTTTGGTGACCAGCATTTCGTAACAGATTTCTTATATCAAACAGAAATCCAGCAATGGGCTGAAACAGGATTGTTGACAAATGTAAGTCTTGCTTTCTCTAGAGATCAGAAAGAGAAAATATATATCCAAGACAGAATAATAGATAATGGAGCTGAGTTCTATAAATGGCTAGAAGAAGGGGCATACATATATATATGTGGTTCAAAATATCCTATGAGTTTTGATGTTGAAAATGCCATTCTTGAGGTCATAAAAATACATGGGTGCAGATCCGAAAGTGAATCCGTTGAATATCTAGAAATATTAAAGAGTAATGACAGATTTTTTAAAGACGTTTATTAAACAATATAAAAATGAGCAAAAAGCAAAAACTTTCCCCAATAGAACAGATAAAGGTAGGTAGCAATGGTTTGAGGGGAACATTAAGAGAAAGTCTTGAAAATAAGATCACAGGTGCTATTAGTGAGGATGACCAGGCCGTAATTAAGTTTCATGGAATGTACCAACAGGATGATAGAGACAGAAGAGAAGAACGTGCTACTAAAAAATTGGAAAGACTTTATTCATTCATGATAAGACTGAGATTACCGGGAGGATTTTTAAAACCGGAACAATGGGCTGCCTTGCATAATATAGCTGGTGAAAACTCAACCGGAATTATAAAGATCACAACAAGACAAACAGTGCAGCTGCATGGGATATTAAAGTCAAAAATAAAACCAACAATTAAGTCGTTCAATATAGCATCGCTTGATTCAGTTGCTACATGCGGAGATATAAATCGTAACGTTTTATGTGCGGCACACCCTAAGCAATCAGCTATTCATGAGCAGGTATTTAGCTATGCAGATAAGATAAGCGAATTGTTAAAGCCAAAAACACGAGCATATTATGAGATATGGCTTGATGAGCAAAAAATAGAAGATAGGTCAGAAGAAGATCCATTATATGAGGATCGCTATTTACCAAGAAAGTTTAAAATTGGTATCGCTATACCACCTAATAATGATGTAGACGTGTTTGCCAACGATATTGGGTTAATAGCAATTATTAAAAATAATGAGCTGTTAGGTTTCAATATAGCTATAGGGGGAGGCTTGTCAACTACTCATGGTAACCCAGATACATATCCAAGACTGGCATCAGTAATTGGGTTTGTTGGTAATGAAGAGAATCTGCTTAAATCTGTTTATGAGATATTGACAATACAGCGCGATTTTGGCAATAGAAGTGATAGAAAGCTTGCACGTTTAAAATATACTATTGATAATAATGGTCTTGATTGGTTCAAAGAAGAATTAGAAAGACGTATTGGTTTTAAGCTGGAAAGCCCTCATGAATACCATTTCTCAGAAAGGAAAGATTACTATGGTTGGGAACAAAACCATGAAGGCAAATGGTATTATACAGTCTTTGTAGAAAATGGTAGGGTTCTGGATGAAGGAACAACTTTCTTGAAAACAGCTTTGTTAGAAGTGGCAAAAACAGGTAAGGCAAATTTTAGATTTACGTGTAATCAAAATGTTATTTTAAGTGATATCGTAGCTGAAGACAAAACGCAGATAGAAGAAATATTGCAAGAATATAATGTTATCGAGCGTACTTCAGGAGCTTCATTGATCAGACGAAATGCTATGGCTTGTGTTGCATTTAATACTTGCCCACTAGCTTTAGCAGAAGGGCAACGCTATTTACCTGAGCTAATAACAAAAATTGAACCCATAATATCTAAATATGATTTAGATAATGAGGATATCATTGTAAGAATGACAGGATGCCCCAATGGGTGTGCTCGTCCATACATTGCTGAAATAGGTTTAGTAGGTACGGCATATGGTAAATATAACATGATGTTGGGTGGCGACAGAAGTGGTCAAAGGTTAAATAAAATTTACAAAAACAATCTTAATGAACTGGAAATATTACAAGAGCTGGATGCGCTTTTCAGATCATTTAAACACAATAGGAATCTGGGTGAACATTTTGGTGATTTTGTAACAAGAAAAAAAATATGTCACAAGTATAATATCAAAAGCAATGAAAGGCAATTCTAATCTTTTAATAAAGATGCATTATTCCAGATTCATTATTTGTCCCTAGTGGACAACATGGCTTATGCATTAAATCTGAATAATCATTTTTATTAATCGAAAAAACAAATTAATCATGTTATATAAATCATTAACTATAATCTTTTTCATCTTATTTAATATTGTTAAAGGGAATACACTCGATTCCAATAGTTTAAAACAAAAAAAGAATGCACCAATAAATGAACAAAAAGAATCTGATAATAGCTTGGGGAATCAATTCAAATCTCATGGTGAAATATGGAGCCAGATGTTTGGAGATGTTTACTATAAAGCTCATACAGATTCCATTGGTGGTGGTCGAGGAGGATCAAACCAATATACTGGTGTTCCCAAAGACAGGAATGCATTCCAATTTCGTCGAATCTATTTAGGCTATAATTATTTTATTAGTAAAAAATTTTCGACCGAACTGCTACTTTCATCAGAAGATGATTTCTCATCAGGTGATCTGTTACAGAATAATAAATTTGCTCCTTATATAAAATGGGCAAACATTCGTTGGAATAATATCATTCCGGGTACCGATATTGTTATCGGGCAACAGCCTACACCATCTTTCTCTTTATTAACTGATAAAGTATGGAGTTACAGATCTATAGAGCGTACTGTCGCCGATATCCGAAGAACACCATCATATGATTTTGGTATCGCTATACAAGGGATTTTTTTTCCTGGCAACGACAACTTTGGATATAACCTGATGGTAGGTAACGGTCAAACCGCAAAACCAGAGAACGATAATTTTAAATGGCTTTATGGAGATGTATTTGCCCATTTTTTTGACAAACACTTTGTAGTGGATATATATACAGATTATGAGAGACTTAATTGGACACCTGTATGGCACCATGATCGCACAATGTTAAAAGGTTTTATAGCCTACAACTCTGCCAAGTTTACTGTAGGTATAGAAGGTTTAATAAATACTATTCATGCAGATGATATTGCCGCCAGGAAAAAAGATGGAGCACTCGATATGCTTACTAATAAGTCAACTGCCATATCTTTTTATGCAAGAGGTGAAATTTATAAAAAAGAGTTGTCGTTTTTTGTCAGGTTCGATAACTACAACCCCGCTGGGAACATAAATAACAGCAAGTATACTAAATACACGCCGCTCACATCAAATTACGACCCTAATACGAAAGAACATTTCTTGAGCTTGGGGTTGGATTGGGCACCTATACCTAATGTACATCTTATGCCGAATGTATGGTACAATGCTTATAATAATGCCGGGCCTAAAAGTTACGGAGCAAATGCTAATGATTATGACCTGGTATACCGGTTTACATTCTCTTACATTTTAAATGCTCCCAAAAGGTTTAATGAATGGCAATAAGGGAAATAACTACTTATCAGAAACAAAAAATAATGAATGAAATAAAATTATTTCAGGTATGAACAGAATATATTCTCATGAAGAGAAATGCAATACTTTATTTCCAGTTTTTTTAAAACTGGAAGACTTGCGCTTACTGATTATTGGTGGAGGTAGGGTTGCGTTTGAAAAATTAAATGCAATGTTGCAAAACGCACCGGCAACATCCGTTACAGTTGTTGGAATGTCCATTAGTGATGAGATTATCAGGTTGGCGGCTAATTACGATATAGCTTTTGATCACACTTATTATAAGCCTGGACATCTTGACAAAGCAGATATAATAATCGTGGCAGTCAATGACAAAGAGTTAAGTCAGATCATCTGGAATGACGCAAGAAACAAAGGCAAGTTGCTAAATGTAGCGGATACACCGGATATGTGCCATTTCTATTTAGGTTCTGTTGTTCAAAAGGGAAATTTAAAAATAGCAATATCAACTAATGGAAAATCTCCAACGATCGCAAAAAGAGTAAAAGAAGAATTACAGGTATATATTCCCGATGATATTGACTTGCTGTTGGATAACATGAGTATAATCCGTAGCAACCTAAAAGGAGACTTTGCCTTTAAAGTAAAAAAGTTGAATAAAATTACTGATAAAATGATTACCACTAAGAGTTTTAAAGCAAAATGGCCCCCCAATTATAGTAGTATTTTCATTTTACTTGGTCTGGTAGGGCTATTGTTGGCATGCAACATTGTCTTATATTATTCTAATACAGCCAATTTACTTTCAACCGTTTGGACATATGTGAAGACGATAGATTCGCAGTTTTATTTTATGATATTGGCAGGATTTGTGGCTCAGATGGTTGATGGTGCTATCGGAATGGGTTATGGTGTCACATGTACTTCAATATTATTGTCGATGGGAGTGAGCATTACGGCAATAAGCAGGAGTGTAAATACGGCCAAAATATTTTCAATAGGCAGTTCTGGTTATAAGCATTATAAGTTGGGAAACGTAAATAGAAAATTGTTTAGAGCAATGGTAATACCAGGCATATTAGGAGCCATAACAGGTGCTTATTTGTTGGTAAAGCTTGGAGACGAATATTCGAAGTATGTTCGCCCGGTTTTAGCTATCTACACATTGTTCTTGGGCATTAGAATATTTTTGCTTGCTTTCAAGAAAAGCAAAAGTATTAAAAAAGTAAAGCGTGTTGGCTGGTTGGCTGCTGCTGGTGGTTTTGTAGATGCTTTTGGTGGTGGGGGATGGGGCCCATTAGTTACAAGTAAGCTCATTTCTAAAGGTCGGACTCCAAGGATGGTAATTGGAAGCGTAAATATTACCGAGGCATTCGTAGCGTGTGCTAGCGTAGTAACATTTTTTTTGCTAATGGGAATAAGCCATTGGCATGTAATTGCTGGTTTGATTATTGGAGGACTATTAGCAGCACCTTTAGCAGCAAAAATTTCGGGTAAACTTCCCATAAAGGTCATGCTGATAATAGTGGGTTCCTTTGTCGTTTTCTGGAGTATAAATGTGCTTGTCCACTTAAAATAATTTATAAAAAATACCCATGGCCGAGTGGTTAGGCATCAGATGGCAAATCTGAATACAACAGTTCGAACCTGTTTGGGTATTCTATATTGACTTGCATATAAAAATGGAACATGAAAACAAAATCTAAGAAAAAGAATTGCTTTAGGAAAAGGATTGTTATCTGTTTATTTAAGTGGATAAAGAAATTGCTTACGTTTGATGAATCAAATTATTGGAATCATTTTTAATAATAAGCTATCTAAAACATGATGAGAATTTTTAGGATATATCTGCATGATTAATTTTTATTTTCCTGGAATCCTAAGGTAATGAACTGAATATTAGTTTCTAGTGCACTGAGTAGGTTATCAAATACTTCTTTACGGATCTCAATGTCCTTGTATATGAAAGGCAACAAATGTTCAGGAACCAGCCTATATACTAAGGCTTCTCTTTAAAATTTCACCTATACATTATATAATTATAAAAATATGCGTACAAATGCAATATATTAAAAAAATCAAAAAAAATGACTATTCGTATGTAGGGAAATAACGTACTTATATTTTAATTAAGACCCTTTTCGGGCAAAAAGTCTTTAGGGGAGCAATTTAGAATTTTTGCTATTTCGTTGATATGATTGAGATTATATTTCGCCCTTGTCCTACCACTTTCTACTTCTCCGATAAAACTAATTGATACATCCAATAGGTAAGCTAATTCTCTTTGAGATACACCTTTCTCCTTCCTTTTTTCCCTAATTACATCAATAACATATTGTTCAATAGAAGAAATTTCAGACTTTTTCATACTCTTCGCAGATGCCTGTAAAGAACTATAAGAATAAAAATAATTTGCTCATACCAGTATGAGTATTATATTTGTCTCAAAATTCTTCAACATGAAAAAACAAGTACTCATTTTATCCCTTTTATTTAGCGTTACCGCTCATTCCCAATCGTATATAGATACAGTTGGTCTAAGTGGTTTGTGGTCATTTTCAGGCAATGCAAATGATAGTAGTGGTAATGGTAACAACGGAATAGTTTATGGTGCTACTTTATGCACAGACAGATTTGGAAATGCTAATAGTGCCTATCATTTTAATGGAAGTAGTAATTATATAACCTCACCTGCTTCTTTTATTATAGGTTCTGGTGATAAATCATATTCTGTTTGGTTTAAATCAGATACTATTAAACGTGGCTGGATATTAGAGGGCGGCATAGATAATATAGGACAAGCTTTCGGGCTATTCGTTCAAGACAATTCAGGAACAATTGTATTTCAAGGAATGAATACTCCTTACGATATTATTATAGATACCCTTACAGACACTACACAATGGCATAATGTAGTCATTACTTATTCATCCGATACTCTTAAATCTTATATGGATGGGAAATTTAAATATAGTCGTTACGATAACTTAAATACCGCTAATGCAGGAATAATATTTGGTAGAAGACAAAATCCCGCAATTGAAGGAGGAACAGATGCTTATTTTAAAGGAAAAATTGACGATATAGCCATATGGAACCATTCTTTAAGTACTTGTGAAATCGCTAAATTAAATATCGCTTCAAATACTTTAATTATTAAACAACCTATTAACGATACTGTATTAACAGGAAACACAGCCATTTATTCAATTATAGATACAGGCGGATCAGCTACATATCAATGGCAAGAAAATAATGGTTCGGGATTTGTAAATCTATCAAACGTAACGCCCTACGCGGGCGTTACTTCCAAAACACTTACCATCAATCCTATATCATTAAGCATGAATAACTATCATTATCGCTGTATACGTAACAGTGTATGTATTGACACGTCAAATGCTGCTAAATTAACTGTAAATGCAAGAACTGGGATAGAGGTAACAGAAGTAAAGAACAACATTACAATAGCGCCTAACCCTACCCAAAATGTGATAACAATTACTTCATCTATTCAAATAGAGAAAGTTGAAGTAATGAATTTATTAGGACAAGTTGTTTTATTGGAAAAGACCAATTGCAACAGCATATCAGTTGATCTTAGCAATTTCAACAATGGCATTTACCTGTTAAGAATAAATAGCAACATCATTAATAAAGTCATAAAAAATTAGCACACACTCAATAATTTAAAACCAAAAATCTCTATATGGCAAAGTATCAATGTCAAGTATGCGGTAGAACATCAAGCACTTCAAATCAAGGTGCTTACTTCTGTAAAGACGGGAAAAGCAATTGTATTTGGCGTAAAATTGAACATTACATCAAACAAATTATCCACTCGTAAAAACAAAAAAAACAGTAAATAGCAAAACATGTGTATTTCTATACATGTTTTGCTATTTTTCGTAAAAAGGTATTCTTTTATGGGTGCTTTTGTTTGACCCGTTTTTTCTTCTGTGCTGCCATAAATCAATTATTTTAATAGATAATATCTGGTGGTAAAACCGTATTGCCAAGGATTTTCATTCCTTTTGACCTATACTCAAATAGGTCTTATTGATAAGATTGACAGCCTATTGAAGGTGATATCAGTTAGAGCTATCCCTACTTAATGCGATTTTCCAAATAACCTTCAATTAGCATTAGGAAATGTGTTTTTTGCCATCCCATTTTTGATTTGGGAGTGTTTGGGGTAAAACTGACATGTACATATATCCTGGAAGATTTTTCTTTTTTATAGGAGACAGTTACACCTCATTTAAGATGTAATATCATCTTAAAAACAATGAAAACGAAATTGGGAAAACTAATCCAATACCTAAAAAACGGCTTGGTTCATCATTCATAAAATATGCATGATGCACTGAAATAAGCACACTTCTTACAATTTTATATGAAGTTGCAATTGAAATTATAAAGACTTTTATTTTATAAATCTTTTTTTGAAAATCTCAATTCAGGGTATTTTGATACACAGTAATTCAGTACCGTTTCATAATCCTCATTTTTTACAATTAACGAGTC
>Ga0207082_1125_pt1 | contig 14036 bp, 13 predicted proteins | sample Alteio_BWMinHeat_56_FD_153588 | JGI IMG/M metagenome (GOLD analysis project Ga0207082, IMG submission 153588) | Enriched cells from forest soil in Barre Woods Harvard Forest LTER site, Petersham, Massachusetts, United States -... | ecosystem: Environmental > Terrestrial > Soil > Temperate forest >...
TGATTTAAGGTAGATTATTTGGTGGGCTGTGTTGGGATCGAACCAACGACCAACTGATTAAGAGTCAGATGCTCTACCAACTGAGCTAACAGCCCATTAGATGGGGTGAACGACGGGGATCGAACCCGCGACAACCGGAATCACAATCCGGGGCTCTACCAGCTGAGCTACGTCCACCATAGCAAAAACCAAATATTCAAAAAATAAAAAAACTTCAACGCGCCCGGCAGGACTCGAACCTGCCACCCTCGGCTTAGAAGGCCGATGCTCTATCCTACTGAGCTACGGGCGCATGGGGTAAGTGTGACACTGCCTACTAATTTTATCGGGGTAGAGGGATTCGAACCCCCGACATCCTGCTCCCAAAGCAGGCGCGCTACCAGACTGCGCTATACCCCGTTTCTTATCAACTTATGCTAGAAAATTAGAGATCGGATGATACTCAGTGCAATCATGATCGTCAATGGTCTTGTGATAATGATAGCAATGAGATGTAGACGCAAGAAAAATAAGGGATACTTTCCGGTCCAACATTGCCCAAAAACCATAACCCTTATGGTCTATTTTTACACTTTCGGCTTTTCCAATATTCCAATAATTTTTGCCGTTAACCAACTAGGAGCAAACCACATGAAAAACGCCATATTTTTATTCATGAACCCAGGTATGATGATACGTCTCCTTTTCATCAACCCTTTATAGGCAATATTTGCCACTTTTTCTGCCAACATAATGGGTAAAAACCCGCTAAACAAAAGTGTCTCTTGCAAGCCTGCTCTTTCTGAAAAGTGAGTTTTCGTCATACCAGGACATAGCACAGAAATAGTAATTCCATCCTTCCGGTATTCCTCACGAATCGCCTCTGAGAAAGATAAAACATAAGCTTTAGTAGCATAATAAACCGACATATACGGCCCAGGTGAAAAAGCTGCTGTCGATGCGACATTGAGAATTTTTCCACTCTTTTTGGCCATCATGTAGGGTAATACACGATACGTCAGTTTAGTCAGTGCCGTAATATTGACTTCTATCATTGATGTGATGTCTTGCAGAGGAACATTGGTAAATTTTTTTGAAACACCAAAACCAGCATTATTAATTAATACGTCGACATTACTCATCTCATCTTTAAAAGCATCCATGATCAAGTCAATACTTTCTGGCTTTGTAAGATCAATTGAGAGTATCTTGGATGTACACTGATATTTGTTTTTCAAATTACTCTGTATTTGTTCTAATTCGCCAATATTTCGTGCAATCATGATTAATGAGTAACCCTTCTTAGCAAAAACTTCCGCCAATTCCTTGCCAATTCCCTTAGAGGCACCTGTAATGAACGCTATTTTTTCCATAAAAATTCCTGCAGCTGATATTGAAATAAAAAAAATCAGTATATGCGGATTCGGAAGCGTATACCTATAAAATTTTTGGCTCAATAGGGATTCCAGGGTTTTGGATAACCAAGGCCCTAGAGCCAAATTTTTATGATCATTTAGAGTTATATGGAAATGCGATTTTTTTATGATATGTTATGCTAAGTTTTATTCTCAGCCATAGCATACAAATATAAATTTAAGTGAACACATTTTCATGACAGCAAAATTAATTGATGGCAAGGCAATCGCCGCTCAACTTAAAGCAGAAATAAGTGTAACCATTCAGGAAAAAGTGGCGTCTGGGCATAGGCAACCTGGATTAGCAGTTATACTAGTCGGCGATGACCCCGCTTCCAGCATATATGTAAGGAATAAGCGTGAGACCTGCGAACAAGTTGGCATTCAATCCTTTTATCATGCTCTCCCTAATGACATTTCGGAAAAAAAACTAACCGCACTCATTAATGAGTTAAACCGTGACACTGATATTGATGCTATTCTTTTGCAACTACCATTGCCTAAACATATTCATGCTAACAAAATTCTGGAACACATTGATCCTTACAAAGATGTAGATGGATTCCATCCTTACAATTTTGGCCGACTAGCACAACGCCGCCCCCTACTACGGCCTTGCACGCCATACGGCATTATGCTCTTGCTTGACCATATTCAGCAGAAATACAAGGGTAGCCATGCTGTCATTATTGGTGCTTCAAATATCGTAGGCCGACCTATGGCACTTGAATTACTGATTGCTGGGGCAACAGTCACCGTATGCCACCGCTTTACCCATGACCTTTCCTATTACGTAAAACAAGCTGATATTCTAATCTCTGCCGTGGGGAAACCCGGTCTCATCAAAGGCGAATGGGTGAAAAATGGATCGACTGTCATTGATGTAGGTATTACTCGGCTAGCAAATGGCACGATTACAGGTGATGTTGAATTTGAAGCGGCAAAAGAAAGAGCCGCCTGGATCACCCCCGTACCTGGTGGTGTTGGCCCAATGACGGTAGCTGTTCTATTACGCAACACTCTCGTGGCAGCAGGCTTTTACAACCACAAAAACTAAGAACCCTGATCCTCCACCAGTAGTTCCCCCTACCAAAGCGAGGGGATGCCTTATTTACGGGTCTGCCGTAAAAAGCATTCTTCCGCTTTATAGGCACTCAATGCAAAACTTGATTATCGAGTACAACTCTTGGATACAAGGGTTATTCATTATTGCTCACCGTGCGCTCCCTTAAGTATACTCAAATTAAGCCGTTGCCTTGGAGGTAGATCGTGCCACAGAGTGCAAAACTCTTTTCTGAGAGGCTAAATCGTTGTCTGGATGACACAGATGCACCAGCTGTAATGCGTGAACGTACTGCTATTCTAAGTAAACTGATTGACATTCCAAAGCAACTGGCTTGGAGCTTGCTCGAAGGACATCAATTCCCCGATCAATCGACCCTGCTAAAAATCGCTAGTGAATTTGAAGTCGATCCGAAATGGCTTTCAGGTGAAATATAACTTAAAGGATAAAAAAATGATTCAATCTACTTACTTGCTACCTGTGCAGGAAACAATGACGGCTTCCTGGGATAAGGTCAGCGGTACTAAAGGAAGTGTGTGGGCAGCATTTATCTTGCTCTTTGCAATCATGTTCTGCTTAGGCTTTATTGGTGGAATGTCCCAATATTTCGTACCCACTATTGAACCTGGGATTACTTTACTTATACAGATTATTGCTTATCTTTTACAAATGGGAATGCTCTATATTGGTATAAAGCGTGCCCAAGATCTGCCCATCTCCTACCGTATGATATTTCGCACATTGGAAGGCATGATCACGATTAGAGTCATTGGATTGTATTTATTACAGATCGCAATCTTCCTCATCCCCATCGCTTTTGTCTGCATCGGTATCCTTCTTTACACAGCACAGGCAACGACTGGAATGCTAGTGCTATGTATCCTGCTTAGTGTAATTGGAGGTATGGCAACTATTTATCTTGCTGTGCGCATGATAATTTCAATGGCATTCGTCTTAGATAAAGCAGTAGGTCCATGGCAAGCAATCAAACAATCTTTCGCTGCAACACAATCCAACTTCTGGAGGTTGGTCGCAATATTTTTAATCCAAACTTTAATTGTAGCTATTAGTATGATTCCTCTCGGTATAGGTTTGATTTGGACAGTGCCATTTTCGCTTATTGTTTATGGGACGATATATAAGAACCTATCGCTCAATATCCCTACTCAGAGTCCGTAGCGAGTTTCAGCCTCTACTGCAGTGAACACAAGCTTAAGCGCATTCACCACGGTATCTATTTGGCTCTGAGTGATAATAAGTGGTGGTGCGAAACGTATCACTGTACGATGGGTTTCTTTTGTCAAAACACCATGCATCAGCAATTTGAGACAAATATCATGCGTAGAGTATCGCTCATCTACTTCCAAGCCAATTAATAAACCTCTGCCCCGTACATCGATTATCAGGGGGGAACGTATAGCTTTAAGCTGCTCCTTAAAATACGCGCCTAATTTTGCAGCGTGTTCAACTAGATTATCTTCGATCAAGACATGCAGAGCAGCATTACCTACCGCAGCAGCCAGCGGATTACCACCAAATGTACTACCATGATCACCCGGTGTAAAAACATCCATCACTTCTTTACGACTTAAAAATAATGAAACAGGCACTAGCCCACCGCCTAATGCCTTGCCCAACACAATTGCATCAGGTTTGATGTCCTCATGTTGGTATGCCAGCAACTTACCAGTCCGACCCAAGCCTGTTTGGATTTCATCACATATCATGAGCACATTATGTTTTTTGCAAATCTCAGCACATGCTTTAAGATATCCTAATGGCGGCACAATGATACCGCCCTCACCTTTGATTGGCTCTACTAAAAATGCGGCCGTATTTTTAGTGATCGCTTTTTCAAGTTCAGCAGCATCCCCATAGGGAATCACGTTGAATCCTGCTGGAAAGGGCCCAAATCCATCTTTATATTGGGGTACAGTAGACATACCCACTGTTGCAATCGTCCTACCATGAAAATTGCCTGTACAGGCAATGATTTCTGCTTGATCTTTTGCAACCCCCTTAACTTTATACGCCCATTTACGTGCAGCTTTGAGGGCGGTTTCAACAGCTTCTGCCCCCGTATTCATTGGCAACGCTTTTTCAAAATCTGTCAGCTCACAAATATGCTTAAGAAATGCGCCTAATTTATCGGTATAAAAAGCACGCGAGACGATATTTAGTTTCGCTGCTTGTTCTTGCAACACCCGGATTAACTTGGGATGACAATGGCCATGACTAACTGCGGAATATGCACTCATCATATCTATGTAGCGGGTTCCAGCATCATCCCAAACATACACACCCTCGCCGCGGACCAAAACCACTGGGAGAGGGTCATAATTATGAGCACCATATAAGAGTTCACATTCAATCGTCGGATTTAACATAGGCATAGGCAAAAATCTCGAATTTTCTTTGACAAGTTACCACACGTTACGAAAAATCAGATGAAGATACAAGCCTAAATAAAAAAAGCCTCAGAGAGGCTATAAGACCAGGAGAAATGAAAGAGTGTTTTCGAAGGAATGTCTCAAAAACCCGCTTTAACTATCTTGGAAACCTCAGAGCGCTTTAGGCTTTCCTCAAAAGCAAGAACGATAACGCACGAACTCGAGGACTTGCACACCACGCTACTATCGTGTCTCCTATTCTTCATCACTGAAAGGTTTTGGACCAATTTCTTACGAAAACACTCATTAATTCCCCCTTTTCTATAGTATAGATTGTATTTTATACTTTACAAATTCTGCATCAATCTGCATCAATTTGAATTTTTTTATCAATCATAATATAGTCTTAGCTTGGCTAATTTGGCTAAGGTTCCGATGGCTTGCCATCGGGGAATAAATTTCAAGGTTTATCTATCCAAATAACAAGTAGTGTTTCCCTTATGAATCCTATTACAACCCTTGACAAGGATAAAAAATATACATCTACTCGAGTACATGCGCTGAGTCATGATGGCCGTGGCATAGCAACGGTTAATAATAAAACGACTTTTATTAGTGGCGCACTACCAGGCGAGACAGTAACTTATAAAATAACGCAAAAACGCGGCGGTTATAATGAGGCCGATGTGCTTGATATAATAGATATCTCTTCTGAACGCGTTACCCCACCCTGTAATCATTTTGGTATCTGTGGTGGTTGCAGCCTACAACATATGGGCGCAGAAGCACAAATGCAGCTCAAACAACAAACCTTACTTGATCAGTTAAAACACTTTGGCCAAATCACCCCAAAATCCCTTCTTCCTCCATTGAATGCTAACTTATTGGGCTACCGGCGCAAAGCACGCCTAGGTGTAAAGTTTGTTATTAAGAAAAATAAGCTCTTGGTTGGATTCCGGGAAAAAACGAGCCATTACCTCGCCGATCTTGAACGCTGCGTGGTACTACATCCTCTAGTTGGCGAACGTCTGCACAAGCTCGGTGAGATCATCGCTACACTTTCACAGTATCGCTCCATCCCACAAATCGAGGTGGCCATTGGCGATGTGGATGCTGCTCTTGTTTTTCGTCACTTAGAACCACTCTCTGATGCCGATAAAGAAAAGCTCATTTCTTTCGGTAATAATCATAATTTACAAATTTACTTGCAGCCGAATTCACCCTACCCCATTCATAAATTATGGCCCCTAGATGAAAGCTATAGGCTGACCTATACATTACCCGATTACCATCTCGAATTTATGTTCCATCCACTTGATTTTACACAAATTAATTTAGAAATGAATCGCTTGATGATACGGCAAGCAATAACCTTTTTGGACTTGAAAGCTACAGATCATGTTCTTGACCTGTTCTGTGGTATTGGTAATTTTACCCTACCTATTGCTCGCCACGTTCACCATATCTCAGGTATTGAAGGCAGCATGGATATGGTTGCAAGAGCAAAGGATAATGCAGAACATAACAGAATAAAGAATGTAACATTTTATTCAGAAAATCTCATAAAACCATCTCCACAGGCGGCTTGGCTCAGGTCACCCTACGACAAAATAATACTAGACCCACCACGCGCCGGGGCAAAGGAAATTCTACCTTACTTGAATCACTCAGCTGTAAAAAAATTAGTTTATGTCTCTTGCAACCCAGCGACATTAGCTCGTGACGGGGGTGAATTGGTGCACCAATACGGATATCAGTTAAAGCATGCTGGGATAATGAATATGTTTCCACACACATCACATATTGAAGCCATGGCCGTGTTTGAAAAATAGCAGCGCCTAAAAACATGAGGAGGGGTGATGAATCTAGTAGGTCTTCCCGTAATTGATTGGGATCAAGCAACAAAGCTCGTTGGCAATAAAAGAGAACTAGCCGAAGAAATACTTACTCTACTTATTAAAAATTTGCCTAATGATATTTCTATGATTAAAAAACTTCATCAAGAACAACATTTCTTTCCTATGTTGAGTCAGGTACATAAACTGCATGGTGCCCTTTGCTATTGCGGGTTGCCAAGATTAAAAACAATTGTGGCATATCTTGAAACAGAACTGAAAAACAATATAATGGATAGTTTGCCGTCTCGTTTAAATCAATTGGACACTGAGGTTAAGTTGTTGTTAGAGTGCTATCCCTGTCAAAATACGTAAGAGCCGCAAGGGCTCTCCATGTTCCAGCAAGGGCGTTGCGGTATACTCCGCGGGTATTAGGTTTAAATCAATTATACCCCCATTGCTAAGGTTCCTGATGGCAAGCCATCGGGGAATAAATTTAAATTCGCATGTGGAGACAAAACTCAATGAGTCAAGCACGGACTAAGAAAACTCTTTTGCAAAAATACCAAGATGTTATGCCAACAGGCGCTGGTGCTCTCTGTCTAATTCAGATCTTTTCGACGCTAAGCTTTAGTGTGCTTTACTCTACGCTAATTCTATATGCAACCAAAGGTTTGCATATGAATGATGCTCTTGCCACCAGCATCACGGGTTCATTTATTGCCTTGAATTACTTCTTACATTTGCTTGGCGGATATATAGGCGGACGTTATCTCAGTTATCGCAGCTTGTTTGGGATTGGCATGGTCGCGCAAGTCATTGGTTGCTTACTCATTTCTGTACCTGACTCATCTTATTTACTATGGGGATTAGCTACGTTTCTTGGTGGCAGTGGTCTTAATGTCACATGCATTAATTGCATGGTCACTCAATTATTTGAACCCGACGACAAACGCCGTGAATCAGCTTTTCTATGGAATTATAGCGGTATGAACATTGGCTTCTTCGTGGGCTTTGCGATAGGTGGTTATTTTCATCTACATCAAGCTTATCGCGAGCTTTTCATATTGAGTGCTATTGGCAACCTCATTGCCATTGCTCTGACATTCCATAACTGGAAATTGCTGAAAGACCGTGACACAGCCTTCGTTGATGCCACACCGAGTGCAAAGAAATCGTCCCGCTTCATCGGTTTTGGTATGATCATCGTCTTGATTTTTGCATTGAGAGGATTATTACAACATACAACCTTTTGCAACCAGCTCATTCTCATCATTGGCGCTGCTATGCTGGTACTCATCACTGTGCTTACCCTCAAACAGCCAGGAAAAATTGAACAAAATAAGATGTGGGGCTACATTATCCTTGCCCTATCAGCATTAATTTTCTGGGCCTTATACCAACTCGCACCAATGGGATTAAACCTTTTCATTGAAAGAAATGTCGACCGACACCTCTTCGGTGTTTTGATAGCTCCGCAGTGGATACAAAATATTAACACCATCGTCATTATTCTGGGTGGCCCTTTACTTAGTATCCTATTCACCCACTTGCGTGAACGTCACGTTAACATTAGCATCCCATTCCAATTCTCTCTTGCTTTATTACTTATCGGTATCGCTTTTGCCATTTTGCCTGTTGGCATTAGCTTCGCGAACGCCCAAGGCTATACGAATTTCAACTGGGTATTAGTAAGTTATATCCTGCAAAGTGTTGGCGAACTATTTATTTCACCCATTGGCTATGCAATGGTTGGGCAGCTAGCGCCTCTGCGCTTACGCGGTTTGATGATGGGAATGTGGATGATGGTCATTGGCATCGCGGCTATCGTATCTGATCAATTCTCAAAAATTGCACTAGGTACAATGGAATCCATAGACCCGCTCATCACCAATACTAGCTACAGCCATACATTCGGCTTGCTAGGTTGGAGCTCAATCGTCGCTGGTATTCTCTTGCTTGCCTTCATTCCTGCAGTGGCACGCCTCACTCAAGAAAAAAAAAGCATTAACATGAAAGATATTACCGACGAAGATCACAAAAACAGCACAAAGGAAGAAATAGCAACCGAGTCACGGAATGTATAATTGGAACTTTGTACATGACAAAGTAATTGGAATTAGACATAGGGAAATTTACATATTTTCGCATAAACATCCCAATATTGTTTTGCTATAGGTTGCCAATCAAATTGCATTACCGCTTGTAGGTTTGCTACTCCTAATTGTTTGCGCAAATCTGCATTGTTTAGTAATAATACTGCATGATCTGCCCATGCACTCACATTACTAGGTTCCACAATGCGTACTTGTAGCCCTGCTTGATGAAGAAGGCGCGTAGCATTGGTGTCACTCGCAATCATGGGTTTACCCGCTGCCATTGCTTCAAGTTGTACGATACCGAACGCTTCTTCCCATAAATCTGGCTGTGTAGCAAATAAAACAAATTGGCTTTGTGCAATTAAACGCATTTTTGCTTCATTGCGTACATAGCCTGTGAAGATAACACTCTGCTCTGGTATATGAGAAAAATCATTGAAATCTGTCACCACCTTAAGGCCAAGTTGTTGTGCTTGCGACAGTAAATTTTTTTCTTCGGTCCCCTTGCCTGCGATAATAAGTGATGTAGTGACACCGCGCTGAATTAACTCTGCATACATAGCAATTAGCACATGGAAACCTTTGCCACGCTCGAGACGACCGATACCTAGTATATAGTTTTTCTCAGGTAATCGAGAATATGCACGCCATGAATCACAGTCAATGCCATTACCTATTGTGGTACTTTTTTCACGTGTATCCCAAAGTTGATGGGACACATCTTCCATCATGGAAGTAAGGTGGGTTACAGCAGAAGCATATTTTAATACTTGACGGCAACGTCGTTGGACATTTCCACGGTTGATGCGTTTCGAATTCGTTATCAGAATGTCGCTATGACTAGTAACCACATAGGGAATTTTAGCATTCTTATATAATTGCAATGCCATAAAACCAGCTGTATATGTCCCTTGAGCATGAATAACGTCAATCTTGGTCTGCCGACATAATTCTAGTATCGGAATAAGTTTTCGTTTGGAGACAAAAAATCCAGGTTTGATAAACGGCCCGTTGTAAATAGTAGCGTCCGCGATAATCTGCGATGGTTTTATTATCTGACTAAGCGTTTTATCACCCGCATAAATGATAGGATTAACCCCTAATGATTTCAGAGCTGGCGTAAGTGCGCATAAAAACTCTGCGACACCACCTACAGAACGACTCGAATCCAACGTACGCGGGTACAAAAACAACACATGCATCACTTTAGCCACCATTGACACTCAATCTTGTCACATCAATACCTCATCCAAATAATGCTTCCATTTCATCTAGAGGGAAACTGGAAGTCTCAGATCCTCGTTGCTGTTCAAGATGCTTAAAATCCCAGAATTGTTTATCCATCAGTTGGCTTGGTTTAATACTACTCAATGCATGTAAGATATTACTCGGAACTTTCGGATTTTCCTGCGCCAATTGATCGATTAATGCTTTAACTCGTTTGCGCATGAGGTTTTCTTGAGAACCGCAAAGAGTACAGGGAATGATAGGAAATGCCATTTCTCTAGCAAATTCTGCGATATCTTTCTCCTGACAATAAGCGAGCGGCCTGATAATAATATTTTTCTTGTTATCGCTAAGTAATTTAGGTGGCATAGAGCGAATTTCACCGTTATACAAAATAGACATAAGCAATGTGCGAATCAAATCGTCACGATGATGACCTAGTGCAATCTTATTAAAGCCATTCTCTTCTGCATATCGATAAATGATTCCACGACGCAGACGCGAGCATAAAGAGCAATAAGTCTGGCCTTCAGGAATTTTTTCTTTAACAATGGAATACGTATCGCGAGTCAGTATCTCATGCGTAATTTGATAATGTGTAAGCCACGCTCGCAATCCGGTATCGTCCCAACCTGGCTGAGCTTGATCGAGTGTAAATGCAAACAATTCAAAATTCACTTTAGCGCGCTGCTGCAAAAGCCGTAGAATGTGCATCATGGTAAATGAATCCTTACCACCTGATAAACAAACCATCACTCGATCGCCACTTTGTATCATATTGAAATCAGCGATCGCCTTACCCGTATAATGCAATAGCTTCTTTTCAAGCTCCGCTAATTTTGCCAAGGTGTTGTCCTCTTTTACATTTAAACTCGATAATCAATGTTCTGATTGTCTCCGCGGTATGAAACCGCGGAGACAACCTAAGGGGGAGAACTACGCTCTCCCCCTTAGGCATCCCCCATCGCTAAGGTTCTCTCAGCAAGCTGTGAGGTATGAGTTAATCAAATTTGGCTCTTGATGGTTTCAGGGAGTGCAAGTAACACTTCAACTCCATTAAAACCTGAGTTTATATTGAGTTTATAGCGATTACAAAAAGTACGTTCATACTTTTTGTAACCGCTATAAACCGAAAAAACAAAAAAAAAAAGAAAGTCCAGGTAAAAAAACCGTTTTAAAGATTTCCCTACCCTGAGAAAGAAAATGCCGTTCAGCATAGAAAAAAGCTCGAACGGCATTGATCTTAGAAGAATTTATTCGTTGTTACTTAACAACAGAAACGTCTTCTGCTTGAAGACCTTTTTGGCCTTGCGTAACGGTGAATTCTACGCGCATACCTTCTTCGAGTGTACGATAACCATCACCACGAATTGCTCTGTAGTGAACGAACACATCCCCACCTTGATCACGCTGAATAAAGCCATAACCTTTGCTGTTGTTGAACCATTTGACGGTTCCGTTTTCACGTGCTGACATACTTATTACCTTTACTAATTAAACAAATAACCTACATCTGATATATCTTAACCATGGGGACAAGCCTTAAGGCAGGACACACTGATGATATTAAAGTATAACAGATTATTAAGACAATTAAAGTGTCCCCTTAAGCCCTAGGACCACCCATAAAACCCTCAGAAAAACCGCGTTATACTCACCTTTTGCTCTTGACAATCCTCCAAAAACTGATTGCTGGCAAAGTATTGATACTCCTTAAATCGTGCATTGGCGATAACATCGGAGGCATTGGATACATTCAAACCCGGGTGACACATAATAAGTCCCTGGTCATCTATCTCTCTTAAAAACTGTGGAAATAACGTTGAATACTCACTTGCTCTAGCAAATGCGTAAATGCCAGCAAACGACTGATTATAGGGTATGTTATGTTGTTCTAGCCGCAGCTTTAGTGCTTTGACACCTGTCGCATAAATAATAATTTTTTTATAGTCATTGACAAAATCCTTGATTTTTAGCTTTCCGTTGACCAACCGAACATAAGCGTTTTGCAAGCGCAAGCGTTTCGCATAAACATGGATAACTGCTTCGCGTATGATTGGGAATTGATGTATATGCTGGTGACCATCAATATAACTAGGCAAAATGCCAGTGGCCTCACTAAACCTATCTATCTGCGCATGACATTCCGCTTCGATGGCGACCCTATCTAGCTTGCGCAAAAATGCATTGCATAATAAACGAGACAACGGTTGTAACTCGCTTCCATGAGCACGAGCATAGCCTTGAGAAAGCGCCTTTCCCTCAGTCAAATTAAAATGTAAGCCAATATCAATCTGCTGGCGAAATGGAGCCAGCCACTTAGCATGCTCGGCCCAATACGTGGTATTGACCATACAACTCGTTGCAGAGAGTCGGCCTTGTTGGATGAGATTTATTATGCCCTGAGATACAGTAGGAGCTTGCCCATAGTCATCAGCACAAAGTACAATGCGTTTATTCATGGCACGAAAGCATAAAATAACCAATGAGAATCCACAAGTGTTACCTACACACTCCCAAAAACAGCGCAACAATTGGATACTTGATATTGTTGCTCTTGCAATTTTATTACTGATTTTTTACAGCCTCTGGTTAGGCAGCTACCCGCTATTCACCCCCGACGAAGGCCGTTATTCTGAAGTAGCGCGTGAAATGATTGCAACACAAGATTATGTGACTCCCAGAGTCAATGGCATTGCATTCCTCGATAAACCCATCCTGTATTATTGGCTCCAAGCCACAGCAATAAGGCTATTTGGCATAAAAGAATGGGCACTGCGGCTCTTTCCCGTTTTGTTCGGCGTTCTAGGGTGCACAGTTACTTACATTTGCGGTAGACGTTTATTTGACCGACGCACAGGCTTAATCTCTGCCATTATTCTCGCAACAACTCCACTTTATTTTGGTGGGGCTCACTATGCGAATCTAGATTTAGAAGTTGCAGTATTAATCAGCTGCGCACTCTTGTTTTTCATCACTGGTGTTTGCAAAGACAAGTTACGCCATTACTTTCTTTTTATGGCATATATTTCAGCTGCACTCGCTTTTCTCACCAAAGGGTTAATTGGTATCGCATTCCCCACGATGATCGCTGGCATGTGGATTATGTTGCTTTGGCAGTGGCGTATCTTGAAAGAAATTCATCTCCTATTGGGGATCATCCTTTTCGCAATACTAGTTTGGCCTTGGTATGCACTTGTGCAAAAAGCCAATCCCGAGTTTTTACACTATTTTTTTGTGACGCAACAAGTAACACGGTTTCTCTCAACCGGAGAATTTAATAACCCATCACCATTCTGGTTTTATGTGCCTATTGTGCTTGTTGGCTTTTTCCCATGGACCAGTTTTCTTATTCAAGCCCTAGGCCACGCCATCCGCAACGTTTGGCAGGCGCGTCATCAGCATCAAACTGAGCTATACCTATTGTTATGGTTACTCATTGTCTTTACCTTCTTTTCTCTCCCACGCTCCAAAACGATTAGTTATATATTACCCGTTTATCCGGCCTTGGCTTTGTTAGTAGGAAATTACCTGTCACTTGCCTGGAACCAGGCTAGGCAGCCTACCATTTATTTTGGAATATTCAATATTCTGGTTATCGGCACATTTCTTGCAGGCATCCTTTTGACAATCCCGCATTATCACTGGATCGAGTTAGCGCCGGATTTTACCCCTTATCTTAAAGCAATCGCTATCGTATATATCATAGGCTCGATATCTTCTCTCTTTATGCTCCGCCAAAAAAAAATATTTCCTCTTTTCACTATTACCACAGCTTGCAGCATTCTATTTTTATTAATACTGACTATGGGGGCGACTTATCTCAATCAAAATACAGCAAAGCCGCTCATCACTCATTTAAAAACAATTATTCAACCACAAGATGAAGTCATCTCTTATTTTAAGTATTATCAAGATGTGCCACTTTATCTTGAACAGCGAATCCGTATCGTTGCTGACTGGAACTCGCCCAATATTGCTTACCGAGATAATTGGATGCGTGAATTGTGGTATGGAATACCCTTTCA
>Ga0207082_1127_pt1 | contig 13665 bp, 15 predicted proteins | sample Alteio_BWMinHeat_56_FD_153588 | JGI IMG/M metagenome (GOLD analysis project Ga0207082, IMG submission 153588) | Enriched cells from forest soil in Barre Woods Harvard Forest LTER site, Petersham, Massachusetts, United States -... | ecosystem: Environmental > Terrestrial > Soil > Temperate forest >...
TGGAGACCTTCGTGCTCAATATTTACAATGCACTGAAATTAAATGTAGCTAACACAGAAAAGATAAAAGTGGCAGTAAGAAAAATGCACCCACCCCTTGAAGGATCGGTGCATTTCTCACAAGTTTGTTATGAAGATTAAATATTACCCGTTTATCAATTTCTCCAGCGCTGTATCATAGGCATCTTTCCAGTCATTGATATAACCCCAAACATCATTATCTACACATACTTCTTTATCGGCAGATACAACACCAATTTTTGTAAAAGGTACATCTTTCATTTCCGCTTCAAATATTGGTTGGTAATGATGATTGATACTTACCACTACACGGCTCTGGCCTTCACCAAACAGGAACGCATCTTTACGGATGTTAGCGTCAGTATGCATATGGAAGCCTAATCCGCCTGCCATAGCACTTTCCAGCACGCAAGTAAATAAACCGCCTTCAGAAATATCGTGTGCTGAGTTGATTATTTTTTCGCTTATCAGGTTCAATATGGTCTGCTGCACTTTGTACTCTTCTTCCATATCAAAATGTGGAGCTGGACTATGCGTAACACCACACAAATGATGCAGGTATTCTGAACAGTTCATATCGTTCCTGTTCACACCTACTACGTAAATTACATCACCCGGTTTTTTGAAATGCATGGTCATCTTCTGATCCAGAGATTCCAGCACACCCACCATACCAATAGTTGGGGTAGGATATACCGGTCCATCTTCAGACTGATTATAGAAGCTAACGTTACCACCTGTAACAGGTGTACCTAATTTAAGACAAGCCTCACCCATGCCTTTTATAGCGTGTACAAACTGGTAGTACACTTCAGGGTTGTATGGATTACCAAAGTTCAGACAGTTGGTAATAGCCACTGGCACACCACCACTGCAAACGATATTACGAGCAGCTTCGCTAACTGCTATCATTGCACCCTTATAAGGATCTGCAAATACATAACGACTGTTGCAATCTGTAGTAACTGCCAGTGCTTTTTTAGCACCATGTATGCGTACAACAGCTGCATCACTCGGTGCATTGGTATGGGTATTACCGGTACCTACCATAGAGTCGTACTGTTCGTATATCCATTTTTTAGAGGCTATGTTTGGTAACTGCACCAATTCAAAAGCAACTTCTTTCAGGTCTGTTGGAACAGGTATGCTATCAGGGTTGAATGCTTTTATCTGTGCAAAATATTTTGGCTCACTATACTCACGCTCATATACAGGGGCACCACCACCAAGCACTAAACTTTCTGCAGGTACATCACCAACCAGTTCACCATGCATGTAGAACTTGATGTTCTTGTCTTTGGTAACCTCGCCAATCTGCACACAGTGAATATCCCATTTATCAAATATCTTTTGTATCTCCTGTTCGCGGCCTTTCTTTATTACTACCAGCATACGCTCCTGACTTTCACTCAACAACATTTCCCATGCTTTCATATTAGCCTGGCGTGTAGGTACTTTATCCAGGTGGATGATCATACCATGTTCACCCTTTGCACTCATCTCGCTGGTAGAGCAGGTAATACCTGCAGCACCCATATCCTGCATACCTATAATAGCGCCAGTCTTGATAGTTTCCAGACAAGCCTCTAACAATTTCTTTTCTTCAAACGGATCACCTACCTGTACAGAAGGTAATTGCTCTGCACTGTTCTCAGATATATCAGCCGATGCAAATGATGCGCCACCTATACCGTCTTTACCTGTAGAAGCACCCACAATAAACACAGGATTACCTTCGCCATGCGATGTAGCAGAAACTGTTTCACCCACTCTTACCACACCTACGCTCATCGCATTCACGAGTGGGTTGGTCTGGTAGCAATCTTCATAATATACTTCACCCGCTACGGTTGGTACGCCAAAGCAGTTGCCATAGTGGCCGATACCTTTTACAATACCTTTCAGCAACCATTTTGTTTTGGGATTGTCCATTTCGCCAAAACGCAGTGAGTTAAGTGCTGCTATCGGGCGGGCACCCATGGTAAAAATATCGCGATGTATACCACCTACACCTGTAGCCGCACCCTGAAAAGGTTCGATAGCAGAAGGGTGATTATGAGATTCTATTTTAAATACGCAACCCCAACCATCACCTATATCTACAAGGCCGGCATTTTCTTCACCGGCTTTCACCAATAGTCTTTCTCCGTCACGAGGCAGGGTCTTGAGCCATTTTATAGAGTTTTTGTAACTGCAGTGCTCACTCCACATTACAGAGTACATTGCGGTCTCATTAAAATTGGGCGTACGGCCTAATACTTGCTTTATTTTTTCAAATTCTTCTTCGCGAAGGCCTAGTTTGATGGCCTGGTCGAGTGTTGCCTGCATGTTATTTGTTTAAGCGGGATTAGCCTGGTAAATGATAAACAGGCTTAATAACGAGGGTACAAAACTAAATCTTTTATTGTAGAAGCTGAAACAGACTATTTTGTTAATAAATGTGAAATGTTTTACTAATGAATAGAATAGTAGTAAATTACAATTAATAAAATGCAACGCCATGCAACACTTGTTCTTAGATGGTGTCACCTCCATGCACCCCGGGCAAAACTGGTTGTTTCTTACCCTACCTTTTGTAGCAGTGATCATAATAGGTAAGACCTGGCAGGCAGTAGCCAAATATATAGCCCATAGAAAAGAGAAAAAGACAATCAGGCAGGGTGCAGATGAACAATATGAAGAAAATTTTATTTGATCACCATTAAAATCTTTCTCAAATGCTATATGTACTTTTAGCCGGCATTGGTATCTCCCCAGGTAAAAACTGGCTTTTTTGCTTTTACCTTTTATAGTCGTTATTATAATTGGTAAAACATGGCAAGCCGGTAGCCAATGGCTGTCAAGATATAATTCCCGTAAAAATGCAATAACGAAGATGGATCATGGGCTGGAAGGACAATACGAAGATGAAATAAATTGATTCAAATTTAAAATTCGGATATGATGCAATATGTATTTTTATCAGGTGGTGCTTACGGTGCTAATTGGCTATGGATGATCATTCCCTTTGTTATTTTTATAGCACTTGTAAAACTGGGGCAACTGCTCAGCAAAAGGATCTTTGATATTTTGTCTCATATACAAAGCAAGCAGCAGCTAATGGATAATGCTGCTGCTTCAACTGATGATACAAATATCTAAGCCAATTATTTACTCCACTTGTTCTTTGAAGGTACATAACCTTTCAATTTATTATCCCCTTGTAAAGAGAACACATAAATGAAGCAGTTATTATTGCTTGATGAGGCTACACCTTCTTTAGTGCTGTCCAAACTGTAATCGTTATCGATACCAACAGCTACCGTACTATCATTTACGATGGCCATATCTTCGGTCTTATCCTGTTTCGGGTCCCAACCATTGGCAACGAGATCTAAAAACAAGCTACGTGTAACAGGTTTGATACCAATGCTTGCGAGCCCTGCTGCGTCTATATATTCTTCAACGGTCTTTCCGTTCACTATATCTTTTGTTATAGGAGTGGCTTGTGCTATGTTAACTCTTATCATACGCATCTGGCTTTTATGGTGGTCCATTACCAAAAACTCAGAATCATTAATGGCAGCAGCATCACCAATACTCCAGCCACTGGCTTTGTATTTTTTCCCATCAATGGTGGTATCACCATCATTCACATAAGCAAACATCCTGGTCTTGCCTGTTTCAGGGTCCAGCTCCAGTATACGCATGATGCGGGTTGATTCCACTTTGTCCTTATCGCCAAATGGCATTGTGTTCTGTACAAATGCATATACCTTACCAGACGGTGTGATTGCAATACCTTCAAAACCATGATTGGCTTTTCTGTGTTTGAATGTGGTATCAATTGGTAATTGATGGTCGGCCTTGCCATAAGGAGAATAACGTTTGATCACTTTACCAGTTGCATCCAAATGCCATACACTGGTACCAAATTCTTCGCATATCCAGAAACTATTATCTGCACCTATGCATATGCCTTCAGGGTCTATACCCCACTCATCCGTTCCTAATACGTCTATATGCTTGCAGTCCGTTGGCATACTACCCCATAACACTTCACCAGTATTGCCCTTAGCTTTTGGCAATGGCAACCCACTGGCATCTTTACCATCCGGCCTTTTTACCGACATGGTTTGTAAAACCTGTATGCTGTCACCTGCCAGTTTTATGCGGTGTATCTTGGCTACATATTTTGGGAGGGGAATGATCTTTTCTTTACCTGTACCACATGGTGATTTACCAGCATCAACTGCAAAGCCCCTGTCAGATACTGTGAAGAACTCCATATCAGAACCGGGGATATAATACAAACCTGAAAATCCAGATTCGCGCACAGGCACATCTTGTACCATCCCAATAAAGGGAGAACTATTGTTGGTATATTTTTTAAAACTCACCTGGGCTGTAGATGATAAACCCATTATAGATACTGCAACAGCAGAAAGAAGAAGACCTTTTTTCATCATCCGGCAAAACAAATCTCATTTTGCCAAACAATAGTGAATTGTGCTTTATCAAATTGTTATTTATGCACAGCAACCCTATAGAATCAATATTTATAGACTGTGGAATCATTACCATCTTTAATTTGCTTAACGGAAAGTAGGATATCTGTAAAATGATTTCCATTATCTCCATGAAAAAAAGTTCCAGTTAAATGAACCAAGTGCCCAATTGACTTATCTAAACTGTGATAGCCGGGTAAGACAAGTTGTATCGTATCAATATTATACTCATTAGGGGGATTTTCATCATAATTAGTAGTATCAACTCCCTCTGGATTGACTATGGAAATCTTGTTACTTAAAGCAATCACAATAATGGTATCCTTAGGTTTACTGTCTTCTAGTTCATGTGAAACTGCACAAACAGCTTTCTTACAAATTATACCTTCAATTATCGAAACAGACGGCTCATACAAAAATGATTGTGAATGAATATTGTTCGTTGATTTGACAGAAGCATTATTAACATTTTTTGTATTTCTGTCTAAGTGCTCTTTACTATTGTTTTCACTGTTCATCGAGGAGCATCCCAAAATCATTGTAGATAATAAACAAAATAATAGCAGACGTATTTTCATTAAACTTAAATCTTATTTTGTAATAAATGGAAATCCCTAGTTCAACAGATACTTGTTAAGAAAAAATCAATTTTGCAGATCCCGTTTCTCCCGTCTCCTCTTTCTCAACTTCTCCTTCCACGAATCGGTAATTGGACTAATTAAGATTTTAACGAGCACCACTCCAACTCCAATTAAAAGACTAAAGCATATTCTTTTTATCAGGTCCGGACTTTTACCAGGATTACCAAAATATGCTACAACAGAATAGAGAATAATGTCTATCGTAATATCAGGAATTGAACGCTGCTGCGGCATAAACAAATATTATTACACCAAATTATTCACTGAATCTTTCACTCCAACAATCTCCCTCACAGCCTCCGCAATACCTTTAGCATCAAAACCACATTCGCGGTATTGCTCTTCTGGTTTGCCATGCTCTATAATACGGTCAGGTATGCCCAGTATTTTTACCTCAGGTGTGTAATTATGTTCAGAAAGGAATTCTAAAACGGCACTACCAAAACCACCTATCACTGTACCATCTTCCACAGTAATGATCTTGTTGTACCGCTGTGCTACTTCGTGCAGCATTTTCTCATCCAATGGTTTTGCAAAACGCATATCATAATGCGCAGGATAGATATCCTCTGTCGCCAGTTCTTTACATGCAGCAACCGCAAAATTGCCCGGGTGACCAATTGTAAGTATAGCGACATCCCTGCCATCACATATTTTCCTGCCTGTTCCAATTTCTATTTTCTCAAAAGGTGTACGCCATTCAGGCATCACACCTTGTCCGCGTGGATAGCGTATAGAGAATGGTACATCATTTTCCGGCAACTGTGCTGTGTACATCAGGTTGCGCAATTCCGATTCATTCATTGGCGCGCTCACTACCATGTTTGGCACACAACGCATATATGCAAGATCATAGGCACCATTATGCGTAGCACCGTCATCACCTACCAACCCACCCCTGTCAAGACAGAAGATAACCGGTAGTTTTTGAATAGCTACGTCATGTATCACCATATCATAAGCGCGCTGCATAAATGTGCTGTAAATGTTACAGAACACTTTCATACCCTGTGTAGCAAGCCCGGCACTTAATGTTACTGCATGTTGCTCTGCAATGCCCACATCAATAGCGCGATCAGGCATGGCAGCCATCATATATTTCAACGAGCAACCAGAAGGCATAGCAGGCGTGATACCCATAATAAGCGGGTTCTTCTCTGCCAGCTCTATAATACTATGACCGAAAACATCCTGGTATTTAGGTGCTTCGGGTTGTGTAATAATTTTCTTGTTGATCTTACCTGTTATCTTATCAAACGTGCCGGGTGCATGCCATAAGGTCTGGTCTTTTTCAGCCAGCTCATAGCCCTTACCTTTTACTGTTTTTATATGCAGTAGTTTAGGCCCAGGAATATCTTTCAGATCTCTTAATACTTCAGCCAGTTTCAGCACATTGTGCCCATCCACTGGTCCAAAATACCTGAGTCCCAGTCCTTCAAATAAATTACTTGTTTTAGACACCACACCTTTCAATCCGGCCTCTACTTTAGATGCCAGTTTCTGGAAGTCTTTCGTTGGCAGTTTGCCAAGCAAGTTCCAGAAATCATCTCTTAGTTTATTATACCTGTGTGATGTTGTGATATCCGTTAAATACTCTTTCAAAGCACCCACATTCGGGTCTATGGACATGTTATTGTCATTGAGTATAATGATCAGGTTGGTATTGCTCACCCCTGCATGGTTCAAAGCTTCGAAAGGCAGGCCTGCTGTCATGGCGCCATCACCTATTATAGCTACGTGCTGCCGGGTTGCCTCACCTTTGTATTTGGATGCGATGGCCATGCCCAAAGCTGCAGATATAGATGTAGACGAATGGCCTACACCAAAACTATCGTACACACTTTCATCTCTATTCGGAAAACCACTAATGCCTTTGTATTTGCGATTGGTATGAAACACATCTCTGCGGCCGGTAAGTATCTTATGCCCATAAGCCTGGTGGCCTACGTCCCACACCAACTTGTCGTCAGGAGTATTGAAAATATAATGCAATGCTACGGTCAGTTCTACCACACCTAAGCTGGCACCAAAATGGCCGCCATTCACACTCACACAGTCTATAATGAACTGCCTGAGTTCATTACAAACCTCTTGCAGCTGGCCTTTATCCAGTTTCTTAAGATCATCAGGACTATTTATTTGGCTAAGTAGAGGCCCCGCGGCTATCGCTTCCATTCACAAACAATTGAAAAGAGTTTCAAAAATACTTAATAAATGATTAATACAAATGCTCAATAACGTAAACTGTACCTAATTGGTTCACTATTAACAAAATATATTGATATGTAATGCCTCGTCAATTTACTATTTATTAAATTCAAAAACTGGGCCAATCATAGCTTAGTCCTTTACCTTTGCACCTAAATTTTGGTTAATGTTCAAAGTGCAATATTTTAGGAATTACCCAACATGGATACAATTTGTGATCTTCGGCGGGATAGTTTTGGCCCTTACTTCATTTGCTATGGCTATGCTTATAGCCCTTCTACCTCGCTTTACCGGCCTAAGCATTGCGGATATCAGCCAATTTGATGCCAACAGCCCTCAAAATATAATTGTAGCCGCTACCTGGTTACAGTTTTTTCTGCATGCCTTTACATTTATGGTACCAGCGTTGCTGTTTGCCTATTTCACACATCCCAAACCTTTCAAATACCTGGGATTGGTAAAGCCGGGTAAAACAAGTCAAATATTATTAGTGATCGTAATGGCAATTGCTGCTATTCCTGTTTTTATAGCTATTCAATCTGTTTTCGAGCAAATGCATTTTCTTGGTGCCACCGGTGCTAAAATGCAAAAAGACCTTGACGCTAAAGAGGCTGCACTTATGAATGTAAAGACCCTACCCGGACTGGTTTTGGTTTTTGTAACTATGGCCATACTACCAGCTTTGGGCGAAGAAATGTTGTTTCGCGGTATACTGATGCGACTTATAAAAAACTGGAAGTTCAGAAGGGTGCCTTTAGCTGCACAGGCATTGGGTGTTCCTTATACACGCAGCAATACCAAGATAACCACATCTATAATCATCACTTCATTGATGTTCATGCTGATGCATTTTAATGTGTATGGTGCATTCTCTATCTTTCTTGCAGGAGCCTTATTAGGCTTCATCTATTATATCACCGGGTCTTTGTGGTGTAGTATTGCATTTCATCTTGTCACAAATGGGCTGCAAGTAATATTGAGCTATGCTGCTACCGACAATACCGGACTGAAAAAAATGGTCGATAACAATACTTTACCCATACCTGTTATCATTATCAGTGCTATAGTATTTGCAGCATCACTTTACCTGCTGATAAAAAACAAAACACCACTGGCGGATATGTGGCCCGATGATTTTGAAGGAGAAGCAGTATTTGAAAATCAATCTTAATTTAGCGTTTCAATCATTCGCCCATGTCAATGAACTGGCCTACATTCTTTACACGCCTTGGCAGCGCTATCGTGTTTTGCATTATTATGATGACGGGCCTGTTGTGGAATCTCTGGTCTTTCCTTGCATTGATTTGCTTGATACAGTTTCTATGCCTTAAAGATTACTTTCGACTTATTAGAAAAATATACCCTGATACGTTTTGGCATTGGTGGATGGAAGCCAAAATACAAACCGCAGCTTTCTTATGGACCGTATCATTTTATGTTGTTCCTGCTTTTTTTCTTCAGTATGACTCTTGGTTTGTTTTGATTGCCATCCCTGTTTTCTTTGTTACTATTTTCATCCTTGCAACTGTACTATCTAAACGTACCGCTTTAGAAGCCGCACTGCAATCCATAGGAGGCATCATCTACATTGTTATGCCTTGTACATTACTATTATTTCTCAGAACCTCCGGTTTTGTTTTGCCATTAGCTATGATCTTAATGATCTGGTGCAATGATACAATGGCTTATTTAGTTGGTTCTTTCATCGGCCGCACCCCCTTCTCACCTATCTCTCCCAAAAAAACCTGGGAGGGTACAGTTGGCGGTGCTTTACTCACTATAGTTGGTGCAGCGGTTTGCGGTTATTATATACATGATCTTCGCATGGTCGATTGGATATCTATTGCTGCTATAGTTGCTACAGCTGGTACTGCGGGTGATCTTTTAGAATCAAAATTGAAACGTATAGCAGATATAAAGGACTCTGGCAAACTGATGCCGGGACATGGTGGTGCATTAGATCGTTTTGATTCGCTGTTGGTAGCAACACCTTTTGTATTTGCTTATGTATGTTTGTTTATCTTATCTCAAATCAAAGGTTAACAGAAATTCTATCTTACATTTGCCATCTTAATTTTTAGATAATGACAATTCATCGCGAAGGGTTTAAATACATTCTTATTGCTTCAGTAACATGGGCCATTATTGGTTTCCTGTCTTACAAGTTCTTATCAAATATTCTTTGGCTTAGCTGGGCTATTAATATCATCGTTTTTTTGCTATGGTTCTGGATCGTTTGGTTCTTCCGCCTGCCAGCAAGAAAATTCACTATGGGCGATGACAAAGTAATTGCCCCTGCAGATGGTAAAGTGGTGGTAATAGAAGAGACATTTGAACCCGAATATTTTAAAGACAAACGCCTGCAGGTATCCATATTCATGTCGCCGCTGAATGTGCATGTGAACCGCAGCCCAATAAACGGTAGCGTTCGCTATATGAAATACCACCCGGGCAAATACCTGGTTGCATGGCACCCTAAATCATCTACAGAGAACGAACGTACTACGGTAGTAATAGGTAATAACAAAACAGAATTACTGCTACGCCAGATAGCCGGTGCTCTTGCCCGCCGTATCTGCTATTATGTAAAGGAGGGAGATGCTATACAGCAGAACAATGAGTTCGGTTTTATACGTTTTGGCTCAAGGGTGGATGTGTACTTCCCGATAGGTACTAAAGTGGACGTAAAAATAGGAGATACCGTACAGGGGGGCATTACGATTTTAGCACATATTTAGCATTTATAGTAATATAAAAATCATTATCTTCGATATTCAAAATATAAATACAATGAAAAAACTGACCTTATTGTTGGGTGTTCTAATGTTAGCCGGTGCTACTTATTCTTATGCAGGTGATGGCAAAAGCTGCTGCAAAGACAAAAAACATTGCACTAAAGAATCTAAATGCTGCAAAGACAAAAAGAATTGTTCTAAATCTTGCGAAAAAGACAAAGACAATAAAGAAAAGAAATCTTAGTCTGCGCGCTTAAGTTATATAAAAAAGCCTCGATCATTTCGGGGCTTTTTTATTAGTATTACCAAAGTGCCATAATCTTATCCATCACTTCCACATCATCTGCCCTTAGCCAGTGTATATCTTTATCTTTCTTGAACCAGGTCATCTGACGCTTGGCGTAGTTGCGGGTGTTCTGTTTTATTTTTCTCACTGCTTCCTCTTCCGTACTCTTACCGGCAAGGCTGCCAAACAGCTCTGTATAGCCCACTGTTTGCAGGTTCTTTAAATGCCTGAAAGGATAGAGCATCTTTACTTCGCCCAGCAAACCATGAGCCATCATATCATCCACACGTTTGTTGATGCGTTCTATCATTAGTTCGCGTGGCAGCTCTAAACCTATTTTGATGATGCGGAAATCTCTTTGTTTTTTTTCTCCTTTTCGATAGTGAATAATGCTTTCACCTGTAGAACGCTTAAAGATCAGCGCCCTCATTAATCGAGCAGGATTTTTTATTTCCCCTTTCTCATAAAAATCAGGGTCTTCTTCATGTACCGCATGTTGCAGCCATTCTAAGCCATGCTCCTCATAATCACTGTTCACCTCGTAAGCTATCTGTTCATCCACATCCGGCATCTCGTCCAGCCCTTCGCACAGCGCTTTGATATAGAGTCCTGTACCACCCACTACTACTGCTGTATCATGTGTTTTGAAAATCTCTTTAAGATAATCCAAAGCCATGTTCTCAAAATCGGATGCGGTAAGTGATCTTGTTACCGGGAATTCGTCAATAAAATAATGCTTTACTTCATGTAGCTCCTCCTGGGTAGGTTTGGCAGTACCAATGGTCATACCTTCATAACATTGCCTGCTATCAGCCGAAATGATATCAGTACCCAGCCTTTTGGCAAGGTCTATGGCAATAGCTGTTTTCCCTACGGCAGTAGGCCCAGCAATTACAAAAACCGTTTTATCCGTCGCACTCACTTTTCTTAATTCAAAGGTTAAAAGTCAAAAGCTCAAAATCACGCCTATAATAGATCCGCTATTCTTCACCAAAACTATCACTTCCACCAAAACTTTCCTGTTCAGCTGCACCTTCATCAGACGCAGACTCTGATTCGCCATCCTCACCTTCATTACCAAAACCCTCTGCCATATCATCAACACTCAGGTCGTATTTCTCTTCCAGTTCCACCATTTTATCCGGATTTACCCCTTTTATACCGTATTGTGATGGACCTATGCCCTCTTTACGGAATACAAAAGGATAAGTGCGCCTGCTATCTTCATCTTTGTTCACACCCAGCAGTTCTACCAGAAATGTCCAATTTTTTGCGGGATCGTATATATATACAAATTTCTGGTCGGGGGTGGATACCAAGGCTGAAACAGGCGTTCTTGTCATAGATAAAGCAGGTGCATCTTTCTTATTTACCAGTACTTCAGAGTTGATCTCCCTGCCTTTCTGCCATTTTTCATTGCTTTCAAAAAACGAAGCTTCGTGTTTTCCATCAAATTCGTACGCCAGTAAAATTGCCTTGTGCAGATCGAGAAAGGTCTGGGCGGGCCGCATTTCTATGTCGCGGTACACCTGGTCATCTTCCTCCCAATACACCCTGAATCGTAATAAAGCCATATAGTCTTGGGGTTAGTAAGTGTAAAAATAGGATATTGTCATGGCAGATTATAGCTTCTCATTTAGATATTATAAAACATAACGCTACGTTCAAAATGTGATAATATCCATATGAGCTCAGAAAAATCTTATATTTTTTTGCATTTTGATTTTTTAATGTTGAGTTTATATCCTACTTTTGCAGTCCCAAAATTGAGAACATGCCAAAGGTGAAGACTCATAGCCGTGCCAAGAAGACTTTTAAAGTTACAGGTACGGGTAAAATACGCAGGTATCAAGCTTTTAAGAGCCACTTGCTGACCAAGAAATCGAAAACACGTAAACGCCACCTGCGCCAGGCGGCTTTCGTTCACCCTGCGAACGAGAACCTGGTAAAGCGTATGTTGCGTATGCGTTAATCCCTTGCCCCTTAAAGGGTTAGGTAATAAATAAATTAAATAATTATCCATCCTGGTGATTTATACCGGGTGGACTTTAAAAAATTAAGATATGCCACGTTCCGTAAATTCGGTTGCGTCACACGCGAGAAGAAAGAAAATATTGAAAGGAGCCAAAGGCTTCTATGGCAAGCGTAAAAACGTATATACCGTTGCCAAAAACGTACTTGAAAAAGGTCTGGGCTATAAATTCGTAGGCCGTAAGCTGAAAAAACGCGACTACCGCTCTTTGTGGATAGTACGTATCAACGCAGCTTGCCGCGAAGAAGGTCTGAGCTATTCTCAGTTCATAGGCAAACTGGCGGCTAAAGGTATAGACCTGAACCGTAAAGTGCTGGCTGACCTGGCAATGAACGAACCTGCTGCTTTCAAAAAGCTGGTAGCTGAAGTAAAATAAGAACTGTCTTGCCAAAGGCAGACTGAACGATATATTGGTAGCCAATATCCGAAAGGGTATTGGCTATCGCTATTTTAGCTATGTTGAGTTTTTATTAACTTTGATATACAACACAGGCTATGAAACCCCTACAAAAAAAATACCTAAAGAACTATTGTTTCGCATTAGTCATCTGTATGATGACGATGCTGCATGATGGTGTGTATCAATATCTTAAATTCATAGTTGCCTCTCTTGTTTTCTCATTAGTCATTGCCCTTATTTTTACTGTATCTGAGATCTTGTTCTATCGCTGGTCTGATAAACTGGTGTACCAGATGAAGAACGGGAAGAAGAAGACGAAATAATAACCTATTTTTATCGCTCTACTTGTCTGCTATGAAACCTTGGTTTAAACAATACAGAAGAAATTTTCGCTATTCTTTATTTATATTCTTAATTGTTGTTATTGCTGAATGACCTGCAGTCAGGCATCATTACATCAGAACAGCACTTACCATTCTTGTGTTATCATTAATACTTGCTCTTTTCTTTAGTATTATGGACAAATTGTTTGATGGGTTTTGGTATCATTTGATACATGGAAAGAAGAAGACTAAAAATTAGATCTTACATGCACACCAAACGCCCCTCTCAAGAAGTGAGATTATTTGTAACGGTTGTGTTCCTGAAGGTAATATGCAAGTCGGAAAATACTTGCTCCAATTGAGATGTGGGGAACAAAAAATAAATTCCCTATTCATGAACTAAAAGATTCTCAGCAAATACTTTTGAAACGGTGGTCCTCATATTCTTTCCTATCATAATGACCATTGAATCATCAAAAGGTATTTTCTCTACCACCATAATTTTTGTACCAATACCTATTTCCAGTTTTTTT
>Ga0207082_1128_pt1 | contig 13656 bp, 14 predicted proteins | sample Alteio_BWMinHeat_56_FD_153588 | JGI IMG/M metagenome (GOLD analysis project Ga0207082, IMG submission 153588) | Enriched cells from forest soil in Barre Woods Harvard Forest LTER site, Petersham, Massachusetts, United States -... | ecosystem: Environmental > Terrestrial > Soil > Temperate forest >...
AAGGTTCCTGAACTCATCAGCAACAGGCAAATAGGTTTATTGCTAATGCTTATCAGGTCTGCTACTTTTTGTTGCAGCATATCCTTATTGTCAATAACAGTCAGGCTATCGCGTTTGAAATATTTCTGAACAGTTGTTGAATCCAAAGATGGCAACCCTTTCAACCCCAGTGCATGGTGACTGAAATATACCACTGCATCATCAGGACTATCCATGCTATGCCCGTATTGCTCCAGGAAGGCCTCACTCAGGCTGCTATACGTATGCAGTTCGAAGATGGCAACCAGCTTGCTATCGGCATAAGCCTCACGCACAGCATCAAGCGTTGCTTTTAGTTTAGATGGGGCATGTGCAAAATCGCGATATACCACTAGACCGGGATGCTCTAATAATTTTTCCAATCTTTTTGCAGCACCAGTAAAGCTGGCAATGGCTTTATAACAATCTGCTTTGCTTACACCCAGTTCCATACAAACATCAATAGCAGCCTGCATGTTCAACAGGTTGTGCCTGCCAAATACAGACACTGGTACTGCGCCAAACTCTGTGTCCAGCACGGCATCACCATTCTCGTAGTGGAAGGGTGGTGTTTCATACGGTGCTGCCTGTAAATGCCCCGCACTACCTGTTATAACCCTTCTTACTTCTGCATCCTCGTTATTGTAAAACAGCTTAGCAACTTTATCCATGCCTTGCAGGTATTGCTCAAACTGGTTGAAGTATATCTCGTAGGTGGGGAATACATTGATATGGTCCCAGGCTATGCCGCTGAGTACACTAATATGCGGATGGTAGAAAAATATCTTAGGCCTTTTTTCCTCAACAGATGCAGGATATTCATCGCCCTCCAATATAATTAACGGAGCGTCAGACAGTTTTACAGACGCATCAAAGCCAGCCACCTTAGCACCCACCAGGTAATCAAAATCAATACCCTGATGCTTCAGTATATGCATCACCATAGATGTGATGGTGGTCTTGCCATGACTACCGGCGATCACAACTCTTTTCTTGTTCTTGCTTACCTCATATACATATTGAGGGAAGGAATAAATAGACACACCCGCAGCCTTAGCCGCTAATAACTCTGGGTTATCTCCCTTGGCATGCATACCCAATACTATCGCATGTAAATTTTTGTTAATTTTTTCAGGATACCACCCGGCTTTTTCGGGCAAAATACCGGCATTTTCAAGGTTTGTTCTTGCCGGATCGTTGATCTCATCGTCGCTTCCGGTCACTTTATAGCCTTGCCTGTGAAGGGCCAAAGCCAGTTGGTGCATCACCGCACCCCCTATGGCAATAAAATGTATATGCTTCATATTTTTTTCTTATCTTCGTACAAAGTAACACACCTTTAAAATTAAAGACAAATACATTTTATGCAAGTATTCGGAAACATCCGCCGTATGGCATTTGCAGCAGCAATAATTTCTATGATCCTGTTAGCGTCTTGTGCTTCATCCAACACGCAAAAATATGGCTGCCCTAACCATTTAGAGTCTGGCAGTACCTCATTCAGCAACTAATCAGTAGAAATATAAAGCATACCGCATTGGCTGGCAGTTAATACTGTCAGCCTTTCTTATTTGTGGGTGTTAATAGATAAGAATTTTGTATTTGCATCCTTTTAAATAAAGAACTGTCAAGGCAACATGAAAATATTAGTGTTGCATTGACTATGAGAAAGTGATCAAAAGTTAATTAGCTCACTCTTTCATCATTTTTTATCACATCTTTTGTGTTTCGAACCAGGCTAATGCCAGCTACAAAGAACATAATGCCCAGTAGTCCGAAAACCACGATCATTTTTACATTACGAACACCACCATTGGTGTTTATAAAATCAAATGCCGCAGCTATAAGGCCAGCTATACCCAATAAGGTGAGTATGATTCCTATGACTCTTTTTTCCATAATTCGATCTTGTTGTTTTAATAAACTTACAGGTAGTGGATAATGGTTAGTTCTTCGTTTTACCCCCTGCAACAATCAATACTACCCCCACAATCGCAATACCACCACCGGCATAAGATGGCCAGCCAATATGTTTGTTTTCTTTTTTATTTACCTGTAAAGGACCAATGTCAACTATTTTTTTCTCCTGTGTTATATCAAAACCTGTAAAAACAACCATCAGGATCCCTATAATTACCAATATTATTCCGGCTACGCGCATAAGCTAGTTTGCACTATCTATATAAAAACTGTGCTAACGAATTGAAAGAATGGAAATTGAGGCCGCTTATAGCCTGAGAAAGTTTGAAAATAAATGCAATCAGCTGTTTATAGATGGCTTAATCTATTTTCTTGATACACTATATGCTCACTCAGGACAGAATTTGTAAAAAATCTAAAAAGGTTCTACAATAGTTGTCAATGCTGAAATCTTCAAATGTTTTTCTTGCATTTTGAGATAAAGTAAAATAAGACCTGTCATCCATTTCTTTAAACTGGTTGATCACTTCATAATAGCTTTCCGAAGTTTCGCTATAAAATCCATTGACCCCATCTTTTATAAAAACTGCGTTTTCTCCCGTCTGATTACCTATAACAGGTAAGCCGCAGGAAAGATATTGTTTCACTTTAAATGCAGATTTAGCCCTGTTAAACGCAGTGTCCAAAAGCGGAGATACTCCCAGGTCGGCAAGCGAAATTTGTTCGTAAATTGAATTTTCATCCATCCAATCTATACTCGCTGGTATTTCTAGAATAACATGCGCTGCATCAGCAAAATAGTTCCTTATTTCTTCAAAATGTTGGGGTTTTGCTACACCTGTTATGGTCAATTTGAGAGTGAAGCTTAATTTCTTAATGGCTGGGAAGAAAAGTTGTAATAGACTTTCTCTATGAGCATTATAATACCCTATCCAGGTTATAGACAATATTTTGTTGCGGACTTGTTTAATATGGTTGTGGTCAATAACCGGTGAGGTTAGCAGCAAGGATGTGGGATTGTATCTTTCAGCGTAATTTTTAATACTTCTGCTGCCAGCAGAACAAGCTTCACATTTCTTCATGAAATAATGAATAGTATCCGCATTGAAACGCAAATAATCCGCATCATCAATATCATAGAGAGTGTGCTCCGTTCTGAAAAACAAAAGAAACTTCAATGCTGTTGCATATATCCGCTTCGTGTGGATATTCTCGAATACAATTATGGAATCTTTCTTTCTGAAAAATAAAACCGCTATATAGGTCCTAAAAAAATGTAAAATATTTTGTGGCCTGTATCCGGGGTAAACAATTGAATAATTTATGTTGTATTTTTTCTTGAAATGCTGTAGTGCATATAATCCCCTGTAACGCACGCTAGGTTCCCTTAGATCATAATAGGCGAACCAGTAAATATGTTTGGGTTTCATAGGATCTTAAAGGTTATCTAATAAACAATAAACTAAACAAAATTTAAATTATGCATTTTTCTATGAAAATCTAATAGTCTAATCTATCTTCTTCATGCTCTGTATGCTCACCAGGTGGCTACCAGTGCACAGTGTACTTACATCGGTATAGTTCAAAGCTACATTTATGGGGAAATGTGTAGAATCAATTGTACTGCCTGAAGGGAAATACCAAAAACGATAAGCAGTACTGCTGCCATTTATCTTTAGTATATAACCACCGCAACAAGCACACATAGTAAGGTCTTGCCCGGTTATAACACCTGTAGCAGCATAGCTGGTTGCTGAGCCATGTTTGGTGCAGGATGTGGCTGCAATGCATAAAAAAACAAGGGTGATAATGATTAACTGTTTCATAGTCTTTATTCTTTATATAAAGTTATGATTTTTTGGGATATCTATTTATTACTTGTTAGTTAAAAAGAAAAAGGGTCATCACAGACCCTTTCATAAATTCATTATTAACCTCCAAATTATAATATTCTATACCCAAGATGTACCTGCAAACTGCGGTTGTTCCAGCTATCAGATGCATTGGTATTATTGATGTCGCTAAACCCAAGAATATAGCGTGCGCCAACATCAAGATGGAATGGTAATTTGATATCAACACCTACAACCCCGGAAATTGTACCTGTTTTAAATACTTTTTTAGCATCGTTTAGCATGTTGTCTCCATCTGATACAGACATCAATGCACTATACTGGGGGCCTAATTGCAACCATACATAGGGCATAAGTTTGATCTCTAACAGAACGGGAATATTCATATAACTCACCTTAAAAGAGCCTTTCTTGGCAGAGTCCGCAGCGTTTTTGTAAAAGCCCGAATAGAGGTCGTAAAAATTGTGGCCACTTACCGTATAGTTTGATTGACTATAAAATGCTTCAACCTGTACACCAATCTTGCTTACTCTTACACCAAGATATGCACCTCCCAAAAAACCTGCTTTATAGCCGTTGTCCCAGGAATTGCCTGAGAGTTTATCAAGGTTGACGCCCAGTTTTAAGCCAAGGTCAATTTTAGTAGTTGATAATGTAGCAGCTGTTTGTGCAAATAATAATGATGGTAATAAGATACAAGCTAAAATAATCGTAAGACGCTTCATGATAAACATATTTACAGATTGTGAAATTTAATTAAGTATGATCTTACGAAGGTAATTACAAAAACTATGCCTCAATATCCTTCAGTAATTATATTGTTATTATTAAATCAGACATTTTCAATAATTATACAAGCACTTAGTAGTTTATCACTATTTTTGACACACAAAAACAAATACTATGGCTTTTACATTACCTGCGTTACCATATGCATTCGATGCACTGGAACCACATATAGATGCACGCACGATGCAAATACACCACGATAAGCATCATCAGGCATATGTTGATAATCTGAACAAGGCACTTGCCGGTACTCCGAATGAAGGAAAAACTTTGGAAGAACTGATGTCTATTATGTCATCTCTTCCTCCTGCTGTTCGTAATAATGGTGGTGGTCATTATAATCACTCTCTTTTCTGGACCGTACTTGGCAACAATGGCAGCCAGCCTTCTGGTGTTTTGGCTGATGCTATCAATAGTGCTTTTGGCTCGCTTGATGCACTGAAAGAGAAAATGAACACAGCAGGTGCAACTCGCTTTGGTAGCGGTTGGGCTTGGCTTATCATCAAAGATGGCAAACTGGAAGTATGCTCTACTCCTAACCAGGACAATCCATTGATGGACCTTGCAGAAGTAAAGGGTTTTCCAATATTAGGTATTGATGTTTGGGAACATGCATATTACTTGCATTATCAAAACCGCCGCCCTGATTATCTTACTGCTATCTGGAATGTGATCAACTGGGATGAAGTAGCAATCCGTTTTAGTTCAGCAAAATAGTTTACACATATTAAAAAAGGAACGCAAGATCATTCTTGCGTTCCTTTTTATTTGATCAAGCTGTTTATAAGCCAAAAGAAAAACCAAAGCCAATAATAAGGCCACCCGGTGCCAGCACTTTCAATGTCTTATCATCTGTTGATACAAGTGTCTGTCCTGTTGTTATGGTGTATTGTGGTGCACTAAATGGCATAGACCAACCTAACTCAAGATACACGCGGTGTTTACTTCTGCCGAGGTTCCAGAATCTATACCCTGCAAAAAAAGCATTTGTTTGTGCTTTTGTATCTACGGTAACTGTTTCTTTGCCGGGGGTACTATTAGTAGTTTCCATACTCATTTGAGTTTGGCTAAGACCGGTATTATGTGTGAGCCCTAAACCTACGGCCCAACCAGTATGACAAGGTTTAAAGAAATATTTCACTTCACCAAAGGCTTTTGTTCCCCAGGTGCTAATGCCAAAACCAGCACCAACTGAAACCTGGTTTATTGGAAGCTCAAAATTGAGCCCGAACAAACCACTCTCATTATTTAAACCGATAGAAGGGCCTAAATAAAATTTAGCACAAGGTTTACTGGTTTGTGGTTTTGGGGTATTATCTTGTGCGTAAGTATTTGCAATAGTTCCTACTAATAGCAGGGAGATAAGTGTGATTTTTTTCATTGATAAGTTGTTTGATACCATAAAAATATCAATCCAATTTAATTGTAGTTAATGTTTTAGGATTATTTTTTTAACTAGCACCATTCAGATTGGCTAGCATAGCTTGTGCCTGTTTATTCTCCGGATGTTTCTTTAGCAACTGTAACACACATTTTTTAGCTTGCTGGTCGGTCTTATTATTATGATACCATACCGCAAGGTTGATGAGCGTTTGCTCATGGTCAGGATCAAGCGCATTGGCTTTTTTTAGGTATTCATATGCCATTGGGTTATTACCTCTTTGCAAATAAATATAACCGAGGCTGGTATTAGCACTTACGTAATTTGGGTTTTGTGTCAATATGAACTCAAATATTTTTTGTGCTTCATCGGCTTTGTTGAGTGCAAGCAAACAGGTGCCGTATTTATTTTCAAAGTCCAGCGAATAGGGTAGTATATCAATTGCACGCTTATACCATGGCATTGCCTTGTCTGCATTGCCAGATAAGCTATATGCCTCCCCAATACGATAGCTGGTCCATGCATCATTTACTTGTGTAGATGTAAGTGTTGTAGCGTAGTTAATTATTTTATTATAATCATTCAGTAAATAATAGACCCTGATATAATCTCTGTTTTGTTTTTGTTTAGCTTCAGTTTCTTTTTGTTTATCAAGATATTTTAATGCAGAATCCAGCAGCCCTTTAGATGGTGCATATCGCTCGTAAAATTCTATATAACCTCTTGCAATGGTAATAGCGTCAGGATTCTTATTGTTAAAGCACTGCATACCCAGGAATGCAGAGATATTTGTCTTCTCCGTTTCGCTTGTAGGGTTCTTGCGTATATAATGATCTGTCACTGCAACGTGTGGAATATCTATACTGCTGTTGTGCGGCATATGGCAGATCACACAATCATCATTCTTTAGTTTACGAACTTCCAATTTTTCTGTGCATTGTTTTTGAGAGTTATTATTGCCATGGCAGCTTTTACATGCGTCCAGGTATTGGGCGCGTGGGGTATATTTCACACTCACATGCGGGTTGTGACAAGTAATACAACTCATCTTTCCTGATTCCACATAGCACCTGCTTTTCTTCATACGCTCTACATGCGATGCCATGATCATTTTGTCTTTAGCGCCTTCATACTCGGGCATAAAAACATTCATAACCTCAGATAGCTGCATGCCCGGATGAAAGTCGAAAAAATTCTTGCCATCATTTAATACTGCAATACCTTGAAGATGGCATCGCTGGCAAATATTGTTCTGTAATTCTGTTGATAACCTGCGTGGATTTACGATCGTGTAATCCGGTCCTTTGGATGTATCTACAATATGACCCAATGATTTTTCCTGTACATGTATACTGCCCGGCCCATGGCAACGCTCACAGTCAATACCTGTTTTCAGGGCTATGAATTTATTCTCACTGCTATCTCCAAATTTAGGGTAGCCGTTATGGCAACTCATGCATTCCAGTTCTATCATCCTGCCAAACCGACTGCTGGCACCTTTTTCAAAACCGGGAGCAAGGTCCCATTGATGTTTTTGTGTGTAGAATGTTACAGGCGCTTGATATAGGTAGCCATTGATATTGAAAATATGAGAGTTTGTATGTTGTCCGGAACCAACAACATAATCAATACGTTGTATACGCTTATGTACCGTATCGCTACCTTCTGTCCTGAACTCCATCACATAGAGCGTATCATTTTGCCAGAAAGGTTTATAATAAAAATCAAGTGCAGTATCATATACCAATGCATGTGCAGGAGAGAAGTCTGCAGCTGATTTTTGTTTGGTTGCATGGTCGAATGATTGCCCCATACCGGTTTTGATAAAAGTTTCATACACACCCGCATGGCAGTTGCGACAGGCATCCATACCTACATAGTGGGCACTGGTATCATATACATTCTTCCATTTCGATTCACGTACTTCCTCATTATTGTCTGTTGCTTTGGGACTGCTGCAAAAAAAAGCAGGCAGCGTTATAGCTATCAGGCATAGCGACAATAATATGGTGCGTATAAAACGGGAAGACATCAATGTCTAATTAAATATTGCAAGCGTGTAATTAGATTTACCTTTTTGTATCAGCAAATAACGCTCATTCAGTAAATGTTCGTTCTTTATTTTAAAATCAGCAGTAGTGATTTTTTCTTTATTGATACTGACCCCTCCGTTCTGGATCATTTTCCGGGCTTCTCCTTTTGATGCAAAAACACCATTACTGGCAAGGAAGTCAAGGATGTCAGAACCCTCAGTCAGTGTTTCTTTCGAAGCATTGACCTGTGGTACACCTTCCATTACCTCCAGTAATTGTTTTTCATTCAATGAGCGTAAGGTCTCAATAGCAGCTTGTCCGAAAAGTATATCAGATGCTTTTTGAGCAAATTCCAGATCTTCAGTACTATGTACTAAAACGGTCATCTCCTCCGCCAATGCTTTTTGCAGTTTGCGTAAGTGCGGCGCAGTTTGATGTTCTGTTATTAAGGTTTGAATTTCTTCTACAGAGTGGAAAGAAAAATAATACGCCATTTTCTCTGCATCGGTATCTGTCATCTTCAACCAGAATTGGTAAAACTGGTAAGGAGATGTACGGGCTGGGTCGAGCCAAACATTACCACCTTCGCTTTTGCCAAATTTACTACCATCACTTTTTGTTATCAGTGGCGAAGTAAATGCAAAAGCATCTCCTCCTCCTTTACGGCGTATCAGTTCTGTACCGGTAACAATATTTCCCCATTGGTCAGCACCGCCCATTTGTAGCTTTACATTCTTATTATTGAACAGGTAGTAAAAATCATAACCCTGTATCAATTGATAGGAGAACTCAGTAAAGGAAAGACCCGTTTCCAGTCTTTTTTGTACAGAATCTTTGGCCATCATATAGTTTACACTAATATGCTTGCCTACTTCACGTATAAAATCAATGAACCCATAATCTTTGAACCAGTCATAATTATTCACCATCTCAGCGCCATTAGGCTTAGAAGCGTTAAAATCAAGGAATTTTTCCAGTTGCTTACGAATACCCTCGCAGTTTTTATTAATGGTCTCTGTATCGAGTAAATTACGTTCCTGCGATTTGCCTGAAGGGTCACCTATCATCCCGGTTGCTCCGCCAACCAATGCATAAGGTTTATGGCCGGCACGTTGCAGGCGCATCAGGAGGGTAATAGGTAATAGGCTACCCAAATGCAAGCTATCAGCCGTAGGATCAAAGCCAATATACCCACTGGTCATTTCTTTATTCAGTTGTTCTTCAGTATCCGGTGTTATATCCTGCAGTAGGTTCCTTGACCTTAATTCAGCTATGAAATTCATTATTCTTTTATATTACAAGTATGGCAAAAATAAGGCTAAGTCTTCTGTTTCTATCATACTTTTCTTTTAGTACACATAGGATTTGATATTATGTAAAAACAAATACCTCTCATACATGTTTTGTTTTTCAAAAATTGTTTCTATCTTTCGACATATATCATTAGCAAAAAATTAATGGCCTTGAAACGATTTGTACTTAGCCTGGCTTTAGCCATTCCTTTATTTGTGCAAGCACAGTCACACCACGAAGTTGGAATTACGGCTGGTGTAGCTAATTATTACGGAGATTTGCAACCAAATCTCTTCCCTTCAAATGGGTATAGGCCCGAGGTAGGGTTTATTTATAAGTATTTCATAAACCCGCACCTGGGTATCAGGGCTGGTGTAAACTATGCCTCTGTCACGGCTGCAGATAGTCTTTCTGATATACCTGCCAACCGTGCTCGTAACCTCAGTTTTGCAACTAATATACTTGAAGGGCATGTTGGTTTGGAATTAAATTTCCTGCCTATCGATCTATATAGAATGAAAGTATCGCCTTATATATTTGGTGGTATTGGCGTGTTTTATTTCGATCCGTATGCATCTGATCCTTCAGGTAATAAAATTTATTTGCGTTCGCTTAGCACAGAAGGTCAAGGTTTAGCGGCCTATCCCGACAGAAAGCAATATAAATTGGTACAAATGGCTTATCCAATTGGTGGTGGTATGAAATTCCTTGTTGGTAATGTATTTGTAATTACAACAGAACTTGGTTTCCGCTATACAAGCACAGATTATCTCGACGATGTAAGCAAGTCTTATGTAAATCTGGATACCCTGATGCAGTACAAAAGCAAGATCGCTGTGCAAATGTCTTATCGTGGCAACCAGGTTGCAGGTTGGGATGGTAATTATCCAACCAACAATTTCCAACGTGGTGATAGCAAACAAAACGACTGGTACTGGTTTGGTAGTGTGTCTGTAAGCATATACTTCCGTTCATTCGGAAATATGAGAGATTACTTACAAGGTCGTTGCCCTAGTTTCTGGAAATAAAACTCGAAACGATCAAACATATTAAAGGCTACCAATTGGTAGCCTTATTTTTTTGTGTAAATCAGATATCTTCTATGCTTTGAGTGCTTCGATACATTCATGTATCGTGAGCATTTTTTGTTCTCCTGTCGTGAAGTTTTTTAGGCTTACCATATGCTGTCGCATTTCTTCCTCTCCAATAATAATGATGTAAGGCAAGCCTCTTTTATTAGCATACTTCATTTGCTTATCAAATTTTGCAGCATCAGGATATATCTCTGCCGCTAGGCCTACATGTCGCAATTTGTTGAGTACACCTAAAGCATATTTTTCTTCTGCACCACCAAAGTTTATCAATAATACTTTGGTGCCCGAGACCAGCTGTTCAGGGAAAAGATCTAATTCTTCCATCACATCATAAGTGCGGTCTATACCAAACGATACGCCTACACCAGATACCCCCTTTAGTCCAAACAACCCTGTCAGGTCATCATAGCGGCCACCACCTCCAATGCTGCCTATCTTTACAGCGCCACAACCCACTTCAACAATTACACCTGTATAATAATTCAAACCACGTGCCAGGCTGATGTCAACAACTATTTCTGATGTCCAGTTCTTATCAGCCAGCTCAGCATAATAGCTAAGTGTTTGTTTTAATTCTTCTATCCCTTTTAATCCGGTTTCACTTGTTTTCATTATTTCTGCAAGTGCGGCAAGTTGGGTATCATTGTCACCTTTCAGTTGTATCACTTTTCCTATTTTTTCTATCCCATCATCAGGTATTCCTTTCTGTTGCAATTCGGCTACCACACCTGTCCATTCTATTTTATCCAGTTTGTCTATGGCTATGGTAATGTCCATCATCTTATCAGGCATACCACAAATTTCTGCAAGGCCCGCAAGTAATTTCCTGCTGTTGATCTTTACTTTGACTTGCGGTATTTTTAACTGATGAAAAGCACTTTGATAAATACAAAGTAATTCCGCTTCATTGATCAATGATGTACTGCCTACCACATCAGCATCACATTGCCAGAATTCACGGTAACGGCCTTTTTGTGGGCGGTCTGCACGCCATACCGGCTGCATCTGGTACCGACGAAAAGGCAATGCAATGTCATTCTGATGCATGACCACATATCGTGCAAACGGAATAGTAAGGTCGTAACGCAATGCACGTTCTGTAACTATTGAAGATGAATAAGGTTTTTCAAGAACTTTATTCCACTCACTATTCAGCTTTTCTTTATCACTATCTTTTTTCTCATGCAGCCCATTGTTCAATATTTTAAAAATAAGCCTGTCACCTTCTTCTCCATACTTACCCATCAGGGTAGTGAGGTTTTCCATAGAAGGTGTTTCTAATGGCTGAAAACCATAGGTCTCAAAAATGGTACGAAGTGTATTTAAAATATACTGTCGCTTACGAACCTCTGTTGGTGAAAAATCGCGTGTGCCTTGTGGTATTCTCGGTTTCGACATAAAATTTACTTCTTGTATTTATCAACTATTGCTTCACAGGTTTGTTCTATCAATTCATAGACTAAGGTATAACCTTCTTCTCCTCCATAATAAGGATCTGGCACATCTTCATTATTCCCGGGTCTCAGTTCATTCACAAACAAAGTTACTTTTTCCATTTGTGCATCTTTGCCTCCATGGCTTTTTATTTCTTCATATACATCATTTGCCAAAGCATAGATCTTGTCAAATCTGTCAAAATCAGCTTTGCTAAATCTTCTGGCTCTTTGGTCGCTAATATCAATACCGTGGGAAAGACATGTTTTCTGAGAAAAGCGATGTGGTGCTTCCCCAATATGATAAGATTCTGTTCCGGCAGAATCTACTTCCCAATCAAGCTTGTTTTCCAGTATTTTTTGCTTCATGATACCTTCCGCTATTGGCGAGCGGCATATATTCCCGAGGCAAACCATCAATATCCGCATAACAGAGCGCAAAACTATTAAATTCCAATTTATAAACCCCAAATACCAGCTTTACTTAGATATAATATATTTATAAAGTTCTAAACAATTTCCTTTATCTGAATTTCATATCTTGCGCATCCATGAATGGAGGCTTAAAAATATCTGCTGTCATCTGCTCTTATAACAGAGCCAGGTTTATTTTGAATGCTGTAGATAGCATATTCAGGCAAGATTTAGATAAGAGTATGTATGAAGTGATCGTTGTAGATAACAACAGCATGGATAATACTTTAGAGCTGCTTTCTGATTACAAAAAACGACACCCTGATTATAATTTTCGCTTTTATACCGAACCTAACCAGGGGGTCGCTTATGCCCGCACCCGATGTGCCAAAGAGGCTAAAGGCGAAATTGTAGCTTACTTGGATGATGATAGCACTGCCCAGCCAGGCTGGCTGAAGGATATAGCTGAGTTCTTTGATAGACATCCTGATGTGTATTCTATAGGGGGGGAAAATAACACCTAAATTCCTTACAGGCATACCCGATTGGTATTCGAAATATTTCTTTGGTCTGGTTGGTAAATTTGATCAGGGGCCTGAAGTAAAACAACTTACGGGTAACAAGTATCCTTGCGGTGCTAACATGTCTTTTCGTAAAGTGACTTTTGACGAAGTAGGCTATTTCAATACAGACCTTGGACGGAAAGGAACTGGCTTACTGGCAACAGAAGAAAAAGATATTTACTTACGCATACTGCATTATGGCAAAAAAGTGTTTTATCTGCCTAATGTGGAAGTGCTACATTTTGTAGAAAATAATAAGTTTGATAAGAACTATGTACGCCGCCATAGCATGGGTATTGGTGGGGGAGAGCGTATGAGATTAAAAAACCAGCCATTTGCATTGTTCATGAAATGGCTGGAATATGTTGCTAAGTGGGGATATGCAGTACTTTATGGTATTGGTTTCCTCATCAAAGGGCAGTGGTCAAAATTCATTATGCTCGAACGTTTCCGCTGGTGGGTCATCGCTGGCTTTATGAATCCTAAAAAGGCTGATTAATACCTTTTGTTTCCACGATCACCTCTGTCGCTACCACCTGTTTTTCTTGGTCCGAAGCCGCCTCTGTCTGAAGATGATGATTTGCCGTAAGATTTTCTTTCGCCACCACGGTCTCCACGATCACCTCTGTCACCATATGATGGACGTGAAGGCCTGCTACCACTTTCCTGGCGCATTCTGTCACGAGCTTCTGCTTCTTCTACGCGTACCTTCCTGTTCTTGAATTTCTTTGACGAAAGCGCTGTTATAATAAGCTCAGATGCACCGCTGCTAACATTGAAAAAACTGCTCAGGTCGCGTACCGTTACACGCTCAATAACACTTGCATCAAGATCTGTACTATCTGTTATGAACTGGATTAGTTTC
>Ga0207082_1129_pt1 | contig 13625 bp, 10 predicted proteins | sample Alteio_BWMinHeat_56_FD_153588 | JGI IMG/M metagenome (GOLD analysis project Ga0207082, IMG submission 153588) | Enriched cells from forest soil in Barre Woods Harvard Forest LTER site, Petersham, Massachusetts, United States -... | ecosystem: Environmental > Terrestrial > Soil > Temperate forest >...
TAATGAGCGATAATATTGTAGATATGATACAGCAGATGGAGGATTATTTGGCTCCCGATGTGCCTGCTTTGATCAAAAAGCAGAATGCCTGAAAACATCCCTTCACTTTCTAATAAATAAAAAAACTAACCGTTGCCGGTTAGTTTTTTTATAGGTTGAACTATTAATTATTTATTCATTGTAGCAAGGAACTCTTCGTTGCTCTTGGTGCCACGCATTTGTTGCATAAGGAAATTCATAGCCTCATCGGTATTCATATCGCCAATGTGATTACGAAGTACCCACATTTTGTTGAGGGTGTCTTTATCAAGCAACAAGTCATCACGACGGGTTGAAGAAGAAGTGATATCGATAGCCGGGAAGATACGTTTGTTGGCCAGTTTGCGGTCCAGTTGTAATTCCATATTACCTGTACCCTTGAATTCTTCAAAGATCACCTCGTCCATTTTAGAACCGGTATCGATAAGGGCAGTAGCAAGAATAGTAAGTGAACCACCATTCTCAATTTTACGTGCAGCACCAAAGAATTGTTTTGGTTTTTGCATAGCGTTTGCTTCCACACCACCACTTAATACTTTACCACTTGCAGGTGCAACTGTGTTGTGTGCACGAGCCAGGCGGGTAATAGAATCGAGCAGTATCACCACATCGTGACCTACCTCAACAAGGCGTTTTGCTTTTTGAAGTGCAATGGTAGAAACTTTTACGTGTTTATCTGCAGGTTCATCGAATGTAGAGGCAATAACCTCTGCACGAACACTGCGTTGCATATCTGTTACCTCTTCCGGGCGTTCATCAACCAGTACGATCATCAGGTAGCACTCAGGGTGGTTTAACGCTATCGCGTTAGCCACTTCTTTGAGCAACATGGTCTTACCTGTTTTAGGTTGTGCCACTATCAATCCACGCTGACCTTTACCTATTGGTGTGAACAGGTCTATGATACGTGTACTGTAACTGCTATTATGAGAAGCGATATTTAATTTTTCAAAAGGGAAAAGCGGCGTGAGATAATCAAAAGGTACACGATCACGGATCTCATCCGGGAGACGGCCATTGATGGTCTCAACTTTTAATAAGGCAAAATATTTCTCACCCTCTTTTGGCGGACGCACACTACCAGTAACAGTATCACCTGTTTTAAGGCCAAATAATTTTATCTGGGAAGGAGATACATACACATCATCCGGAGAACTAAGGTAGTTATAATCGCTACTGCGGAGGAAACCATAGCCATCAGGCATCATTTCCAACACACCTTCACTCATTACCATACCATCAAAGTCTATATTGAAATTGGGAGGCAGCTCGCGGCGGTTATTGCGATTTTGATTTTGTTGTGGCCTTTCAGGTCTTTCATTTTCAGCAGCTTGCTGAGGAGGTTGTACTTCGTTATTATCAGCAGTAGGCATGATAATACCGTTTCCGTTACCATCTTCATTACCATTAGTTTGTTGTGATGGTTGGGCCTGCTGTGTATCTGCTTGTTGTTGTTGTTGTGGTTGTTTTATATGTTGCGGCTGATGGTGTGGCTGGGCTTCCATATGCATCTGCGATTCAGGGGTATTCTTTACCCATTGTGCAGTTGGCATTTCTCTTTTCACTTCCTCACCAGCCTCGTTAGTAGGTTTTGGTTTGCGGTGGCGCAATTGTCTTTTACCATCCTCAGTATCTGCACCTGGCGCAGGAGTAGATTTACTTTCCGCTTTTTCAACGGGAGTTTCAATTTCGGTTTTGGGTTTGCGACCACGGCGTTTTTTGCCTGCATCATCTGCGGATGCTTCTATATCAGTATTCAAAGCTTGCTGATCTAAGATTTTATAAATAAGGGTTTGTTTATCAAGTGAACCGGAATTAGCAATTTTAAGATTTTCAGCTACATCTACCAGCTCAGGAACGAGCATATCATTCAGTTGCAAAATGTCGTAAGGCATGCTTGTATTTTTTCTATTGGCTTTGATTGTGTTTCTTCTGCAATAAATATGTTTCGAAAATTGAAAAAGAGACAGGAAATCAGACTCTTTTTTTAATGAGGGATTGGAACAATAATCATTCCTCGTACTGCAAGGTTACAACGTTTTTACTAAAAAAGAAAAAAAATCTTTAATTTTTAACTATATCCTTTAAAAAAGCCTTTCCAACCCTGTTTATAGTCGTTTCAATAGGTGTATAAGCAAACCCATCAAGCGTATTCAATAATTTACTGTTATTATAGTGATAGACCCTGGTAGAGGTGCGTGCTGTTTCATTTGTTAAAATATCATTTCCGCCAAACAAAGCTGTCTTCCACTGACTTAGTTGTGCAATTGTAGTTGTTAACACAGGACTGGCTTTGATATGAGGTGGCTTTTTGTTAACTGCCTGTGCCATCAGGGTTAAAATCTCATTAAATGAGTGGTTGCCCTCATTCACAATAAAGCGTTCATTATGAATATCACTCTTCATAAGCAAATACATAATGTTGACTACATCCTTTACATCGACCCATGCTGTAACGCCCGATGTGTAAAAAGGGAATTCTTTATATGCCATTTTCATCAAGCCAGCAACACTATCGTACCCGCTGGTCTCACCTAAGATGATACCGGGATTGACTATTACAGCATTCAATCCTTCGGCCATGCCACGCCAAACTTCCATCTCAGCATGATATTTGCTTTCACCATATGCAGAGTTGGTATGGCTTTCTTCCCATTCTTCTTCTTCTGTTATTTCTGCAACTGCCTGCTCTTTTCTGCCAAGCGCTGCTACAGAACTTACGTGCACTAATTTACGGATACCTTTTTCTAAAGACAGATTAACGAGGTTGACAGTACTCTCAATATTAAAATGCCTCATTGCACTACGATGTTTGGGATCGAATGACACGATACCAGCACAATGATATACCTCATCTATACCTTCCAATACATTCTCAACATCATAGATATCTAAAAGATCAGCTTGTTGCCATACAACGCCGGGAAGTGACTTTAGCTCCGTACCGGGTTCATGTTTATAGTATAAAGCACGTACTGTTTCGCCTTTGGCAGATAAGTGCCTGACGAGATGCTGACCTAAAAAACCGCTTGCGCCGGTGATGAGACAATTCAAAAGTTATAATTCAAAAGTCAAAAAAGGGTACTAAACTATGTTATACTTCGAAACTGTTTCAGGAATCTGACGTCATTTTGCGAATATAACCTGAGGTCATTGACCTGGTATTTAATTTGTGTGATACGTTCTACACCCATACCAAAAGCAAAGCCGGTATATACTTCAGGGTCTATACCAAAATTGCGAAGCATGTTTGGATGTACCATACCACAACCTAGTATCTCGACCCAACCAGTATGTTTGCAAAGGCTGCAACCTTTACCACCACAAACCGTACATGAAATATCCATTTCAGCACTTGGCTCGGTGAAAGGAAAATAAGAAGGTCGGAAACGGAGTTTGGTATTTTCACCAAACATCTCGGTAACAAAATAATAGAGTGTTTGTTTCAGGTCGGCAAAAGAAACATCTTTATCAATGTACAAACCTTCTATCTGGTGGAAGAAACAATGTGCGCGAGCAGAGATGGTCTCGTTCCTGTATACTCTACCCGGGCAAATAACCCTGATAGGTAAAGGTTGTGTTTCCATGATACGCGCCTGTACTGATGATGTATGTGTACGCAATACCCAATCGGGGTTTTGAGACACATAGAATGTATCCTGCATATCGCGTGCAGTGTGATTCTCCGGCATGTTCAACGAAGTGAAGTTGTGCCAGTCATCTTCTATTTCAGGGCCTGAAGCTACACTAAACCCTATTTTCTCAAATATAGAAACAATCTCTTTTTCGACCATGCGGAGCGGATGTCTGGTACCTGCAGGTATTGGTGTACCCGGTAAAGTAGCATCTACATTCGCATTTTTTTGTTTGCCGGCAGATTGCAGATGTTTGAAAGCATCATACTGTGCCTCGGCAAGTAATTTGAAAGCATTGAGAATTTGTCCTGCTTCTTTTTTATTTTCAACAGGCACATTTTTCATTTCACCAAATACCAGCTTTACGATACCCTTAGTACCTAAGAATTTGATACGATATGCTTCGAGTTCAGCAGCATCATTAGGATGAAAAGCTTTTATTTCAGATTCGTATTTATGTACCTGTTCCTGTAAAGAATTCATATTGACAAAGATAAGCGGATAGGATGATAATCGAGCCATAGGCATTTTATCATTCTTTATACGACCAAACCTTCAGGTTATCTACCTGGATAGGTTGCTCACTTGTACTGTTCCAAAATACTACGGCTACTGTATCATAGGGCTTTTGAGGGATCTTGCAGTCGAAATATATATCCTTTTTTACACCATTATCTAAAAAACGCTGTACCCTGATAAGGTTCTCTTTAATATTATCATTTTTATTATAAAACCTGACAACAAATTGCGTCATTTTCCAGGATGTCCATTCTTTGTTGTTTGTGAAGAAAGTGGCTTGCAAACGTACACGGTCATCATGGTCTTTATTATTGAATGTAAATTTGTACTCTTTGCTACTTTGGATCGTTTTATCAAGATATATAGAACGCTTGCCTTCGATAGCAGGCAATGGGCTATGTATCGATGTATCATTCTCAAAATCGTTCTGATATATCAAATGCAAGTTCTTCGGCTCATTGAAGGATTGTTCTGAATTATCTCTCAGTTTTTGATAATCTAGTGGTATGCTCCATCTGCCAACAGATCTCATAAAATACTGCCTTGTATTAAAATCACTACCACTGTTATATAAATGTTCGGGGCCTGCATGTTCATGATAGGTAAGCCAGATATTTAAATATAAGAAACACAACAGTGCAATTGCACCTAACCATTTCAATATTTTGTTCTGGTATACTACTTCGATACATGATACCAGGGGAAAGAACAAAATAGCATAGCTCTGTAGCATAGCTCTGCCACCATAGGTCCAGACATCCCACGCCACTACTATATAATAGTTGAGGAACATGAATAGCAGGATAGGCAATTTGTTAGTGCCTTTTTTAATAAATGGAATAACACCTACAAAAGCGAAGAACATAACCGGTGTATATATGAGCCATCCGCTAGACCAGTCGAAAGTATAATCGCGAAAATGAGGCGGGAACCAGGTAAAGCCCTGATGCTCGTAACTATAAACTATCCAACGGCCTGAAACGTATTTCCAGTAAAAAAGCTGAATTGAGATAAATAAACCAAAACAAAAAAGAGCAAGCAATAGTTTTTCCCATTGACCCAATAACAATACTGCTCTTTGAATAAAAGCTTTTGGATCTATAGTTTCCATGCCCCAGAGCAAAGGGATGATACAAGTGATGACCTCTGTTGGGCGGGTGAGTGTGGCCAGTCCGACAAGTAACCCTACTGCAGCAGCATATTTATAACTGAAGGTCTTGTAAAACTTAATAGTATTAAGGATAAGAAAGACATAAAGCGTAAACAACCAGCTATGTGTCATGCCGATATTGATAGCTCCAAAATCGATATAGTTGGTACAGAAAACCAGAATGAACAGTGCAATAGCGGTGACCGGATCGTTATAAAAGAGTAATAACAGTTTTCTGAAGTACCATATACCTATTAAAGCTACCAACAGCCCCCCCAGTTGTATTGCCAATTGATAAGGAAGTGAGAAACCATCCTGAGGATAACCAAATGGCTTGGCCAATACATTAGCAACAGCAAAGAAAGGCAGCTCCTGCAAGGCAAGGCCTGAAGAATATTTTAGTACATAATTACCATTGGCATAACGGAAGCCAGGAAATTCGGGACCTGGGTTATATTTTTTCAGCATACTATCACTGAATGCCTGATGCTTGAGGTCTTGATATATAAAAGCTGCAGGCAGATACCAATAGTAACCAGAAGCATCATAAGAAATAGCTGCTTCACCACCACCTTGTTTCCACTTAGGATAAAAAACAAGCGATGCATAGATCATAAATGCCGCACAAAGAAAAAATATAGCCCGGGATAGCATGCGGAAAGATAGTAATTAACAAAATGATGTTAACATTGTTTTTATTATTTTTATTATTCAATACCCCCGAATGTATAAAAAAATCTATTACACAGGAATCTTATCCTACCTCCTGTTGTTTGTTTTATCAGTCCTGCTTTATAAAGAGCGTATCATATTTGCAGATATGGCTTACCATCTTTTTTATATTATAACCGGCAACAATTTCACTATTCAAAACTATAGATTCGGAGCTATTGTCACGCAAATATTCCCATTATTATCTTATCGTGCAGGGTTGAGTTTAAACAGTATTGTGCTGATCTACTCTTTAGGATTCACCTGTTATTATTTCATTTGTTATTTGCTGGCCGGTTTTGTTTTCAAAAATTACCAAGTTGCTATAGCCATACTATTATTAAATACTTTGTTTGTTACCCATACATTTTACTGGCCGGAATCTGAATTGCCACAAGGGCTGGCATTTTTATTGGTATTCTTAGCCTATTTTTTACAACAAGGTAGATTTGTCCCTTTACATATATCAACCTGTTTATTATTTTCTGTAGTTGCTGTATTCTTCCACCCCATGATATTTATGGTGATGACTTATCTGGTGATCTTTATAATTCTGAGTAAGGATATAATAGTGGATAAAAAACTCCTGATAACTACTTGTATATTTTTCATAGCAACTTATATATTCAAGACAGTATTTTATGCAACAGGATATGATACGCAAGCTATGAGGAATTCGGCACATGGTATTGTCAATTTCCTGAAATCGTTTCCTCAATCTCTACACTCTCATGCTAACTGGCTATTTTGGCATAATTGTGTGGGTATATATTGTTGGATCCCTATTCTATATCTTTCCTTAATTGGATATTATATATCAACAAAAAGGTGGTGGTTATTTAATTTTTTCTTAATTGCGATACCGGCATTCATTCTTTTTATAAATATTTCTTACCCAAATCAGGATACAAGGGATTTTTACAGAGAGAACATGTATCTGCCATTGAGCCTGATGATAGGTATACCATTTGTGTATCACCTTTTGCCGGTTCTTAACAAAAAGAAAATAGGTTTGATAGTTGTACTGGCAATTAGCATCATAGGTTGTGCCAGGATATACCATAACCATGATATTTATACAAACCGCCTGAAATGGGAAAGAAATTTTCTAAACCAGCATCCTGACCAGAAAATAATAATGCTCAAAACCCAACATTTAGACGATACACTACTGATGAGTTGGGGATCACCTTTTGAATTTTGGCTACTATCTACCACAGAACAAAATAAGACAGCTTCTATTATCATAGCCGACGATATCAGTAAAGAAATGTGGAAGGCAAGCAGGCGCAACGAGTTTGCTACAGCATGGGTGATGTATCCGTATAATAGCCTGGATAAGAGATATTTCAAGCTAACTGATTCAACATCGGCATATACTATCATAAAATAGAAAGAGCGCAGTTGTACTGCGCTCTTTCTATTTAGACAAAATGATATTACTAAGCGAAAGGTATTTTAACCACCTTAGCTTTAATCGCTTTATCACGAATGCTGATGAATATTTCTGAACCCTCAGCTGCATTTTCTTTAGTTACATAACCAAGACCAATCGCTTTACCAAGACTAGGAGATTGTGTACCTGAAGTAACATAGCCTATTTCTTTACCTGAAGCATCCTGGATCTTGTAGTGGTGACGAGGGATACCTTTATCAACCATTTCAAAGCCTACCAGTTTTCGGGTAACGCCTTCTGTTTTTTGTTTTTCGATTATTGGTCTTGCCGTAAAATCTTTTGTGAATTTGGTGATCCAACCCAAACCGGCTTCCATCGGTGATGTAGTATCATCTATATCATTACCATAGAGGCAGAAACCCATTTCAAGACGTAAGGTATCACGGGCAGCAAGGCCTATTGGCTTTAAACCGTTAGGGGTACCTACGCGAAATATTTCGTTCCAAACTTTTTCTGCATTACCATCTTTATCTTCAAAATAAATCTCCACACCACCTGCACCGGTATAACCAGTAGCACTCACGATCACATTCTCCACACCGGCAAAAGTGCCTTTTGCAAACGTGTAATATTTGAGGTTGGTGATATCCATATCTGTAAGCTGTTGCATATACTCAACCGCTTTAGGGCCTTGTACCGCCAGTAATGCAGTTTTATCAGAGATATTGTGCATCTCTACATTATCTGTATTATGCTTGCTTATCCAGTTCCAATCTTTTTCAATATTAGAAGCATTTACTACTAACATGTACACTTTGTTAGCCTCTATACAATATACCAAGAGGTCATCTACAATACCACCTTCATTGTTTGGCAGGCAACTGTATTGCGCTTTACCATCAGTCAGTTTAGAAGCATCATTGCTTGTTACCCTTTGTATCAGATCTAAAGCTTTAGGGCCTTTGAGCATGAACTCGCCCATATGGCTCACATCAAAAACACCTGCATTATTACGAACGGTAGCATGCTCTTCGTTAATACCGGTATAAGATATAGGCATGTTATAGCCGGCAAATTCGGCCATTTTAGCGCCCAGCGCAATGTGCTTTTCTGTAAATGGTGTATTCTTCATGTGTATATTTTAAAAGACGCGCAAAGATAATGCTATTATTATAGTATAGTAGTGCCTGTTTTCAAGAATTCTACATATGTTTTTACAATAAAACTTGACATTATCCGTTTTATGACGTAATATTACGTTATGGAACGAAAAACACAATTACAAGCCCTTACAAAAGCAGAGGAAGAGATCATGCAGATAATATGGACGCTGGACAAGTGCCTGGTGCGTGATATCATTGATACTTTGGGCGACCCGGATATGCCACATAGTACGGTATCATCTGTTGTACGGATACTGGAAAAGAAAGGCTTTGTAGGGCACAAAGCTTATGGCAAGACGCATGAATATTTCCCTATTGTAACAAAAGATACCTATGCGCAGCATGGCGTGAAAAACCTGATGGAAAAATATTTCCAGGGGTCACCCAAAAAGCTGGTGAGTTTTTTGGTACAAAGTGAGGATATCAATCTTAAGGAACTGAATGATCTTTTAAAAACTTTGGATACCACTAAAAAGAAATAGCATGATACAATACTTGCTTAACCTGACCGCCATATGGCTGCTAAGCCTGATAGTCTATGACTTGTTCCTGAAGAAGGAAGTGTATCACAGCTATAACAGAGCCTATTTACTAGTTACATTCCTTACAGGTATATTTTTACCTATGTGGCAATGGGCTGATAATTCTGTGATCTATAGCTCTAATTATGGGAAGCAGGTTATAAAAGCAGTTAGCATAAAACAGGATATCATTGCTTCTGCTACGCCTGAAAACAGTTTAACAATTGAGAACTATTTATGGATCGCATATATAATTGGGGTTGTTGTAGGAATAGTGTTGTTAACGATTGAAATTTTTAAACTGTTGCGACTGTACAGATCAGGAAACAGATCAAAAGAAGGGGACTGGGTACTTATTGAAACTGCGAAAGGACATGCACCGTTCTCCATATTCAATTATTTGTTTGTGGACAGTAAAGAACAATATGATGATGCGCAATGGCATATTATATTGACGCATGAAGCCTACCATAGAAACTCTTTACATTTTATAGACCAGTTGCTGATACAAATAGGGAAGATCATGTTTTGGTTCAACCCGCTGGTATATGCATATCATAACCGTTTGCTACTGGTACATGAATACCAGGCAGATAAAATAAGTGCAGAACAACCACAACAATATGGCCAGTTTTTAATAGAACAAGCTATGCTACATACAGCCCCTACCCTTTCATACTCATTTAATCGTTCACCAATAAAAAAACGTATCATTATGCTTACCAAAAGATCATCAACATGGGCAAGTGGCAAGAAGATTGTTGCTGTGCCACTTATTATCCTCTGCATTCTTTGCTTTACCAACAATGTATTTTCTGATGATAGAAAACGGGTAGGAAATGTTGTTACTTATAAGGGGAATAAAATCACAATAGAAACACTTATTGATTCTGAAATAGTGGTTGAGTCCAAAACAGGGGAAAAAAGCTATGTAGTTACCAAAATGGAAAAAGTGTCGCTCTTTAATGGAAGGAAGGTATATATAGAAAATTCAGAAAATAGCACAGCAGATTACCCTATAACAAAATATGGAGAGGAGTATCTGCAAAAATATCTGACGGACAAATTGAGGAATGAAATAAATAAACTTGATGAAGGGACTTATAAAGTAGCTGTATTTCAAATAGTAGTAGATGAAAATGGGAAAGTAGTGTACTACGAAAATGAGGGATTGAGGAGGGACGCAAATTTTGGCCCTGATGTGATTACTTATGATAATCCGGCAGATAAGAACAAAGAAGAAAAATTAGTTAAAGATGGCACTTATAAAAAAGCTGTTTATTTGAAAAAAATCGATCCAAAACTGAAAAAAAGAATTGAGAGTAAAGTCAATGTTGCGATGGACATTGCACCTATCTTAAAACCTTTTATTGTTAACGGGAAAAAAGTGCCTTATCTGCTATCTATTGAAGTGCCATTTGGAGCTTTTGAAGTTAAACACTCTCCCGGTTTATAACAGGAATAACGATGTTAAAATCATAAGAAAAGAGCAGGTATAATTACCTGCTCTTTTCTTATTAATCTTTTTTTATTAATTCGTAACCGGTAAATACGCATATTTCTTACCGTACTCCAGCATTTGCTGGAAGAAGCTTTCCGGGTATTCTACTTTCACATCTGTGATATCGTTACCATTCATAACCGGGGTTAATTTAGCTTGTATAAAGCCCCTGTATGGTTTGATATTTAGCTTTGCATAACGCTCCAATACTTCTTTATGTAATTCTGGATCTACTTTTACACCGTAGGTCTCCACAAGGTTCTTACCACCATTAAAATCACCTTCAGATTTTACGCGCTGTATCTCGCGAAGCAGTTGACCAAATAATTCGCGGAGTTTTTCGTAGTTATTGATCTGCACATAGGTCTTATTGTTTTTCTTAACAAATTCAACAACATTATCTTTCTTGCCATGCTCGTATACCCAACGTGCATTCAACTGGCGGTTGCGCATATGTGCTTCTTCTAAATTGTCTCCGAGCTTTACACGAGATAATTGGGTCATCAGGCCATTCATCATATAGTTGTCGTAGCCAGCTTTTGCCACTTCCATATTTGGCATAGCACCAATATCGATCAGCTTTTTATCCATCAGATAATATAAGCCAACAAGATCTGCGCGGGCCTCTTCTAGGCAAGATGCATAGTTTTTCAGGGTCTTGTCAGTTGTTTCAACACCGGGGTTTATTTGTCCTGATGCATGACCAATACATTCGTGCATATCTGTGTGTAGGTCGGAAGCCAAAGGACCATATTTTTTCAAACGTTGCAATACTTCATCATTAATAGCGAACTCATCAACTAAACCGCTTTTTGCACCCGCCTCGTTGTATGAATGAATGATATTGCTAAGCGAAACAGATTTGGAACCATGTTCCTTACGTATCCATTCTGCATTTGGCAGATTGATACCTATTGGTGTACTAGGAGCAGCATCACCACTTTCAACTATAACAGTAATGGCTTTACCCGTAATGCCTTTTACTGTCTTCTTTTTGTGGGCAGGCATGATAGGCGAATTGTCCTCGAAATATTGCGCCTGATCTGCAATAGCCTTGATGCGTTTGGTCTCTTCCATATCCTTTAAAGACACCGTGCTTTCAAAACTGCCTTTTTTGCCAATAGCATCCAGATATACTTCGATAAAACCATTTACCACATCAATACGTGAAGCAGTATCATCTACCCAAGCTATATTATAATCATCCCAAGTTTTAAGGTCGCCTGTTTGGTAAAACTTAACCAATAATTGCAGAGACTTCTTCTGATTCTCATTTTCTGCAACATCTGTGGCTTTTTGTAACCAGCCGATGATCTTATCGATAGCGGCACCATACATACCACCACTCTTCCAGGTTTTTTCTTCTATAGTACCATTTATTTTCATGAGCTTGCTATTGAGCCCCCATGAAGGTGCCGTATCAGTGGTATTGAATTTCTTGTAAAACTCTTCCACCTCATCGAATGTAACCCCTTCATAGAAATTGTTTGACGAAGCTGCCACGTTATCAATGTCAGGTCGTTGGTCAACTACTTTAGGTTCTACATTCAGATCATATACCAGCGGTTTGATGCGGGTAAGGAAAGCATCTACGGTCTCCCCTTTATCCATAGGCAATTGAGAAGTGTCGCTGGCTTTTACAATACCTGCAAAATATTCATAAGAACATTTAGGAATGAATTTTTCATTACCATAATGGTGGTGATTACCATTGCTGAACCAGAACTGGCCACAATAGGTCTCAAAATTGTTCCAGTCATCGCCTTTCCTATCACCTGTATAAGTGCTATACATAGCTTCAATTGTTTTTCTTAACAACAGGCCGTGTTTACTCTTTTGATCGTAAATAATATCGCGACCACAAAGTGCTGCTTCGTAGAGGTAATAAGCCAATTTTTTTTGTTGAAGGCTCAATTCCTCAAAACCGGGAACTTTATACGTAAGCAATTGCAGGTCGGCAAAAGCATTGGGTCCCGGGCCTACCACTGGTGTCTTTGCTGCAGGATTGGTATTGCATCCTGTATTTGCTACTTCTATACTCATAAGTACCATAACCGGTATCAACCATTTTTTTAAGTAACTATTGTATCGCATCTATGTGTGATTTAATCTCTAAAAGTATGTCAATAATATCATTTTATTAATACCCCTTTTTGTGGGGTAATTAGTATTTTTATGCTCTATGAAAAAAACCATTTTATCTCTGATCTGTATTGTAGCCTTTTTTGCAGCTTGTAATAATGACAATAATAACTATACACCACCTGCGGCTGGCACAATCATAGCAAGTGACAGTATGAAAACAGAAGATACGCTTAACCATTCTATGTTTGCTGTAAGCATAAAAACGGGGGAGAACAGTAAGAATGGGGTATATGTTGTTGCTGCATCAAGTGGTAAGAATATTGCGGATGGTGGATTTACGATGCCGAAAAAACGGGGAAAAGATAAAACCTGAACTTCGCAAAGGTTCAAAACCATGTACTTATATCATAGGCTTCCATATCAATAATGATACTACATTCCTAAAGTATTTCCTGGTGAGCTCTAATCATGATTCTTTGCGGATGGAGTATATACAGTCTATTACATTGCAGTAATATGGTTGATACTTGGTCACTATCTATCATTTACTTTTCGTTTCAACCATAGAATCTGTTCAGGGGTAAACAATTCTTTTTTTAAAATAATAACCAAGCCAGATCTAGTTTTTAAAAACATAAACGGTTTTGTTTCCACCAGTTTTTTATAAATATTCCAATTCGTTTTTGCTTCCGTATTTGCCGTTTTTGTTTGTAGAAAATCTTCATCGAAATAATAAATTACCGGATTTTTCAGATCTAAGCTATTTCGATAAGCCTTAACTCCCGATCTTCTCATAATAAAGAAATATAGACCAATAACCGCCAGAAGAACCAAGATTGGTTGGAACCCGCCTCCCGGTAAATTGTGCTTATAAGAAAGGATAAAATTCAAAACAAAGCCAAACA
>Ga0207082_1131_pt1 | contig 13480 bp, 11 predicted proteins | sample Alteio_BWMinHeat_56_FD_153588 | JGI IMG/M metagenome (GOLD analysis project Ga0207082, IMG submission 153588) | Enriched cells from forest soil in Barre Woods Harvard Forest LTER site, Petersham, Massachusetts, United States -... | ecosystem: Environmental > Terrestrial > Soil > Temperate forest >...
AGATATTGACGCTTGGCTGGATCGGGTATTGATTAATGAGGATGACTTCAAGACTGGTTAATTATTGCCTATATACTTTGGAGGGGCTGAGAGAACCTCTCCCTATTGGACGGAGCATTTTAATCGTTTTGGAATGTTTCAGTTGGATATGGAGAAAACAACGGCAGAAATAGAGTACGATTTGCAAAATTCAGAGATTTGATAACTTTTTACCAGGATCGGGGCCGAACCTCTTATATCCATGAGTATTTCATATTCTTTTTCAGAATTAGGCGTAATCTCGAGTCTATTTCTTAATAATGCTTCAAAAGCAAAATCAGCCAGTGGGGGTATTTGTCGATTATTAGCCATGCTATCCTCATTATGTATATGGATGATTGAGATTCTGTTATTTGTCTGAGCATTATATAGATCATATAATCATCATTCAATGAAAAATTGGACAAATTACAGTCTTCAACTTCCTCGAATAGTATAATCATTAATGGATAAATTTTTAGTTAGACCATTTTTATCAGTCGCTTCAATCATCAAACTCAAATATTCTATTTATTACATGCAAAATATTGAGCATTTAACTTAGGGACAAGTTGATTTGTAAAAAAAGGTTCTTCTACATTCCAAAATAATATCGTTGCGCCTAAATAATCCCGCGTAAAATTATAAAAATCAGAAAACGTGTAATAATCGCCAGTTTCTGGATTTTTATAAGTGTAATCGGGTTCTTGAATAGCCATCCCCGTTAATAGCTTTCCTTTAAAGTTGTGAAAGAAAGGATAACTATTTTTTATATGAGCCATTCTATAGGGTACAACATCTGGACCGCCCAAACCGATTTGATGATTCATCGCATAGGTGAATATCCTCCCCATGTAGTGATGATCATTATCCCATTCGCCAGGGAAAAAATTGACATATTGTATGACAATACTTTTATGAAATGCTTTCCGTAATGTGCTTATATTTTCAAGTTCGGCATAAAAATAGTTGTCGAAAGTAAAGTCTTTTGGTGGATTAGTTTCATCAAAATCTACAGCAGTTTCAGGTAAATTTATACCATAAATTTTTCCATCAAATTGAGTAGCTAATTCTTTAATTAATAAATTATAACGTTCTCTCACTGCTGGATCCCATACGCGAGCCACCCAACCCGTAGTGATAGGTTTCCCTTCGCCAGGAAAATCATATTGCATTGCTACTCCGCCGTGATAATTCTCTTCATCACGAAGGTAATCAGGCACATTAAATAGAGTTGGTTCAAATGATCTATCTTGCAACTGAATAAATAGTTTTTTATGGATTAAATTAAGAAAATTTAAATCGTTATCAATTTTTGAAAAATCGTACACACCTTTTTGTGGTTCTAGCTGTTTCCAGGTATAAATGATTTGCACACCATCAACACAAGGATTTTTTAAATCTTGTTTATGCAAGCTGCCTTCATCACCACCTAAAAATAAAAATAATCGCGGTAAATTATCTTTACCAAAAGCAATACTATTTACAAATAGCAAATATAACAGAATATTTAAAATTAATATTTTTTTCATCTTCTTCAATCTGTTCCTGCTCTTCAGGTTGTTACTGTCTTAAGATCATATGAGCATTTGGCAAGCCAATTGCAGCTGTTTGATGATGATCAGGATTAATTTGTGTTATGGACTCTTCTTTAGGTTCATATTTTAATTTAGGTAGGGTTCGAATTAGCTGATAAGCAGTCATTTGTCCTAGTGCTGCAGCAGTACCATTGATGCTAAGCTCAATCAGTGAAAGGGGATTTTGCGCGAATGCAATCACTGAACCGATTTCAGTTGAAATCATATCTATCAGGTTCACATGTACTCCCAAGGCTGTGAATCCCGGTTTTAATGCATTGTGAACAAATATATCAAGCGTAGTATTAAGCAATGAATTGTTAAGACTATATGTCATGGCACCGTTTAATATTTCTAACCCCCACGAAACTTGCTTGGGTGTATGAAATTTATTGATTAAATAGGGCTTAAGATATTTATTAATAAAAGTGTTGATAAAAGCATGGGCAAATGTTTTAGAACCATTGATGCATTTTTTTTCTAGTTTGTTATATAGCTTATCAACAGCAGCTTCAAAAGCTGGCAACGCTTTTTTTTGTTCGAGATATTTCTCATAGGCAGCTATCATTTTTTTTTGATCTTCATCACTCAGCAAACAATTTGCTTTACCATCTCTACACATATCTAACGTTTGTTCATTTTCTTTTATGGTATTTAAAAGGCATATTACATCTTGTACAGACATAGTCTGTACTTTCTTCTCTCCTTTATAAATATGAGTATGTAATTCTTCAAAATCAGCATGTAAGTGTACATTATCATGATCTCGAGCATTAGTATAAACGTAACCCCAATTTGATCCTAAGCATTGCTGAACTTGAAGAGCATCACCAGTTTGTATGCCTTGATTTGTTTTCTCAAAAAATAAACTTAGCACTTTATTATGAATATAAGCTTTTTTAACACCAGAAGAGCTGCTCGGCTCGCTCAATAAGATTCCATTAGGTATTCTTATTCCAGCAGGATCAAGATAGTTAGAAATGACATGGTGTTTGATTAATTCACGCAAACGTGGAAGTGACATGATTTTCTCCTAAATAGCACTAACCAAACCGCGTTGGCATTGTCTGTTAGGCATCTATATTTTGTAAAGAATTTTCATTAGTAGTATGATATCATGCATGTAATTATCGCAAAGGCAGAGTTGTAAATAGTAAATACATATTCCTTAAGATACTAGTTTCAATCCCTACATATTTTAATTGATAAGCGAGGTTATCCCTATGATGTCAGGTGTTCAATTACAAGAAGCAACGAAAACTAGATATTATCACTTCTATGAAGATGATAAAGGTTTTCAGGCTGAAATTATTATGAACGTGCGTGATGCTATGGTATTTGCACAAATTAAAAAATTACCAGACTCGCAAACTGAGGCAGTTGCTTCCATTAATGAATTTATTTCTATTCTAGAAAAAGACTATGGCGCAAAATCTACAATTAATATTTCTCCAGAATTTTTGAAAAAACTACCCGAGGGTACATTAAAATCAACTAAAGGTGTTGGTCGTTATATTGCTTCTGATGAAATTAAAAAAGCTATAACCTATGTGCGAAATAAAAAACATGTTGCTGATCAATTAGCGATGTTTAGCACAGGTGAGTATAAATTTTTAACTAAAGAAGATTTAAAATTACGACACGCTGAGTTATCTGAGTTTAAAATCAAGTATGCTTCATTTGTCAGCAAAGAAAAAATTGAGAATGGACAATACTCTGAAAAAGCAGAAGAAGAAAAATTAAGCAACCCTTTTGTTGAACATAACGCAATTGAACATAATCGAAAGATAATTGGCTGTATAATGCATGTGATCCATGGCGATAGAATCTATGATTCAGATTTTATTGTTCATCCCAATTATCGTTCTAAGGATATTCATCCAAAAGACCTTAAAGAAGGAAAAAATTATCCGCACGGCTTATTGCAAGCACTTTGTGTAAAAGTCTATGACCATATTTTAGATAAGTATAATCATATAACTGGTTTATGGTTAATTGCAGGTGGGTATGGCGGAAAAAGCGTGGGAGCATATTTATATGATGAAGTATTCCCTACCAAGACTTTACAAAGTGATACTGTCTTGCAAAATACAGTAGGTATATTTCTCCTGTTCGCCAATCCAGGACGCGAATTACTTTTAGCGGGAAATCGTGATTTAAAAAATCTACGTGTAAATGACACTGAACTAAAGTATGTAGAAGTAGCCTTAAATATTCTTGCGCAATCGACTGAGCCAGATTTAGCAGCTAAGCAACCTCAAGCTGTTTTTAAACAAAAAGAAGAGGTAGTACCCATATCAGTATTTACTAACCTAAATAAACTACCAACGGTATTACCTGAACAAGAGAAAGTAGTTCAGGAGAGATTAACTAATAAAAATTAACAACGACGGGGCGCATGACAAGTTTTTTGCAGCACAGAACAAGAGCCATTGTTGTGAACATTTAACAAGCAGACAAGAGTTTGCGAGAGCAAAACGCACAGTTTCAGCTATTCTCTTATTGCTTGTGCTTCATCAAAATAAGTATACACTTTTTCTTTATGGATTAAATTTTTTATATATAAGTTTATTTTGTAACGGCTTTTTTTAATTGCCGTATTCGTGGCATTCACCATGTGTAGATGATAAACAATTTCTGATGATAACACCATTTTTTCCAATCGGTAATTCTGATCATATTTTTCTTTACGTGCCTCATTAATAACGCGACCATCGTATTGTGAGAAGGACAAACCTAAAATTGCGGCGATTGTTGGTGCAATATCAACAGTAGCCGTAGGAAAATGATCTTGACAATGGTCACAAAAATCTGGACCAATAGCAGCAAAAAAACCATGAATATCTATTGGGCTAAATGAACCGTGGGTACCACGCTCATTAGGATAATCACTAAATTCGATTCCTGGTAGGCCATTAATTGTTCTTTTTACATCGTAGGTAAGTCCAACAACAAGATCAGGTGCATAAACAGGATGTAATAAGTGAATAGTATTTAATGACAATGTTCCTGGAAAACGAGGATAATGCATAGTATTGATAAATATCGCACCAAATAATTCGCTGCTCTGTAAAAAAAGCACTAATTTTTGCATTATTTTGTTGTTATGGTAGGGGATATAAAAGTATTCACTGCTACCATTTGGTGCAACAATGATAGCATCTTGTGGTAAATTGGCAGGAACTTTATAAGCCGGTGTATTATATTTTTGCCCAACTTTTCCACAAAGCTGGCCTGTTTTATCAATACGTACAGGATAAATTTTATTTCCATTAGCATTGATTCCAGATAGTATTGGATCATACCGGCATCCTTCACCATCATAGGCATGAAATCCTGCTTTGGTCATCAAGTCAACCGTTCGGACATCACCAGAAACAGCATATCCCTTATTATTTAACATCCCAAGGTGATGATTTCTAATATTTCGCAATGGAAATTCACTAAGAGGGCCTGAAACAAAACTCTGCGCATGGTCGGATATCATTATAATATCTGTATTATGTTGCATACCGTATGTACGTAATGCCGTTTGTAAATCTCCTAATATTTTATCATTTTTTTGCAGTGCTCTCTTATAACGAGCAGTGCCAAATCCAAAATCATGTTCTGTTCCATCTGGATCAGCAAGCCATATAATGGATAATTGAGGTTTAATTTTCGGGAGAATGTTTAGTAAATATTTTTTTGAAAAATAATCATCTATCTTTGAATATGAAGATGGGTGTTTATCGGTTGGATCTGGTGTGACTCCATCTCGCAAATAATTCATTTTACCCATTTTAGGCATATGTTGATTATTATCATGAAATTGTGAGTCAGCTAAAAATCGAGCACCCGTATTGCCAATAAAGGCCGTTGTAATACCTTGTTGTTTTGCAATTTGCAATAATGTATTACGAAGAGTCAATCCAGTTTGACTAAGATACAATAAAATATGAGCATCATCTGTAAAAACAGGTTGGCGAAAATCGACTTTTCTTTTATCGCTATGCTGATTTGTAGTATTTGGTTGCCAGAGGGTATTACCAAAAAATCCTGTCGTACCTGCATAATAACCGGTTAGTAAACTCGCTGCATTTATAACTGTAACAGTGGGGAAGCTGGCATGATGATCTTTGAATTCAACGCCATTTTTCATCAATGTGTAAAGATGAGGTGTATTATCTTTTGTGACAGCATCAGGACGTAATCCATCCCAAACTAAGATAATAACTTGCTTTTTTGTTAGTGAAGCAGCATGCGTATATCCAATTGTTGATTTACTCAGTACGAAAATAATGCTAAGGATACTTATTTTTACACCCATACTTTGAAATTTCATTTTAAACATTAATTCTTCCCGCTTTTATTAATACAGTACTCTTGCAACATGTGATCAATAATGCAAATAAAGAAGTGTTGTTACTCCTCATTTTTGCAAGGCTTTATAGGGATTCTAGAGTTTTGGTTTCATCATTTGCTCGCATTGCATGAAATTTAATTGATGACATTAATATATCGTAATCGTAATGCGTTCCCTATAACAAACACTGAACTCAAACTCATAGCTAGAGCACCTATCATTGGATTTAATACTATTCCAGTCCAAGGATAAAGTACCCCAGCAGCAATAGGTATACAAAAAATGTTATAAATAAAGGCAAGAAATAAATTTTCACGGATATTTTTCATTATATTTTTGCTGAGATGCTGAGCTTGCACGATACCCATTAAGTCGCCTTTAATCAAGGTAATACTTGAGCTTTTTATAGCTATATCAGTACCCGTTCCCATTGCAATTCCAACATCAGCTTCTGCTAAAGCAGGCGCGTCATTCATGCCATCACCCGCCATTGCAACAATATAACCACGTTCTTTCAATTGTTGTATAATTAGGTATTTTTGTTGTGGTAAAACTTCTGCTTCAACATAATCAATTCCTAATTGTTTAGCGACAGCATGTGCCGTTGTTTTATTGTCTCCTGTGATCACATTGCTCCATCCACTGATTAAGCATTGTTGCGTTGTAATATAACAGGCAATTGGCTAATAATCTGGCGCATTCATTCCAAACAGAAATCTGCGTTTCATTAGTGCCTCTAAAATGTCGTCCATTGACTAGCTCAATATAACGACGCAATTGATGATAAGCTTCACCGCGACCTAGCGAACCCTGAATTGACTGTCTAAATGTCAAATCACAAATGTAAGTAAGGATATGATCCGTCATTAAAACCGCATTCATTTCCCACAACGCGCGCTTGGTTCGGCTTGCAAATTTTTGTGAACTCAATTTAGTAACGATATTACTCTGCTTGGTTTCGCCCATCAACAAAGACGCTAAAACATGTTTAATATTGTCTTCTTCAGACAATATTAGTCTATCATTCAGTTTTCTATCTGGCTTGATGAGGCAGTCTTTAAATTTGCTGGGATCAGAAAAGCAAATGATTGACTCACTTCTATCCCTTAATGATCTGTATCGCGGTGCAAATAACCGTTCAATTAAATGCAACAACAAAAAATTGAGTTGATTGCTTCCCTCAGTATCAGTTGAAAAAATATCTGGCAGAATGTCTGATGTATTATTGTAGATTAAATCGAAAAGAAATCGGCTTTCATGCTCATTAGCACCGATAATCATCGCATTGATTGGGGTATGATTTGCAATCATTGAATACGCCACCACTCCTTGGTCAAATCCATAGTATTTTTGGGAGTATCTTGCCAATAAATTATCCCATTCAGTTACAAATTTTTGCCCGTCTAAACTGGCATGTAATATATCTGGACGTAAATTCCAATGGCGAAAAATCGGCAGCTTAGCAATTGCATTGCTTATAACATCATTAGCTGCTCGCAAGGTAGAGAGACGTAAATAATTTTTCTCTGTCGTTTGAAGGCTTGTGAAATTTAGATCGCACAAGTTTGACATTTTAATGATGCCCAGGTTAGTGCCATTAGCCAGAAGGCAGGCATAGATAGCCATTTCATCCAGCTGTGATTTTGCATAATGTGGTTTGATGTGGGTAAATTCTTTCATAAATTGAATTTTTTCATTGACGAACTGCATGATGCGAATAATGTTGACAGGCGGTAGTTTTTCATAAAATGGGTTATTTAGTTCAGGTGATTTTTTTGTATATGGCAGCGTCCATATGGTGGATCCGTCCTTCTTTCGTTTAAGTTTAACGTAGGGATTATCACCTATTTTAATAGCCTCATTTATTGCGATGATTTTTTCATCTAGCGGCTTTGCTTTCTCTTCTATAAACTGACTCATTGGTTGATTTAATAGTGGCTTGTTAGCTTTTCTAATAATTGTAGATTTATTCTTTTGCCAGTTGGGTAACAGCTCGTCAGTCAACGAACGGTAATTAATACTTTCGCTTAAAAAGAGTGACCTCCCATTCAAATAATTGGCGATTTGTTGGTAGCATTCATATTCATAACGATCTGTCTGGACTGTGTTGCTGTCAGCATCATAAATAAAATTCCTTATTTTCGCGTTTATAAACGTCAGAGGAAATTCATTAAATGGGATTTTTGATATTGCTTGTTCCCGTTTAAAAATATCCTGCAAGAAATGATAGGCCTTTTGTACAGCTTTATGTTGCGGCCCATCGAGTACCAATACTTTTAATAAAGCACGCAAAAGAGGACGATAGGTATTAGCGAATTCGTCCACTGCTTGCCAGGTATATTGAGTCTGGATCATCTTTTGTTGTTCTTGATTGTCAAGCTCATTTGCTACTTGATCGATTTTCTCGGCTGGTAAAATAGTGGAATATACAAATTTTTTGATGGATTTAAATGTCTGATTTTCATTGACTGATTTATCGGTATAAACACGAATAAGTTTAGCCAAAGCTGTTTTTTGTTCGTCTGGTGAGAGTGAATGAATCAATAATAATGCTTCTGCCTGTCTTACCACATCATCTTTATATTGATTTGCGATGATAAATAAACATCGTTGCAAGATTGTCTAGCATACGTTGGCAGCGATGGTAGATAAAACATAGCAACCATAAGCATGTTTGATCTGTATTGGTACGGCCAAGTGCCCATACGGTATAGTGCTCTACTAAACTAGCATAATACGCCACGCCATTCTTTGAAATTTCAAGTGATTGCAATAAACGTTTGGCAATAAGATATAAGTGCTGATATCTTTCGTAATATTCAATTTCCTGCCGAATTGCGGTAGGTTTAAAGTTTTTTGGTTGCTGTTTTAATAAGGTGACAGCATAAAAATTTTCCTCATGATTGAGGAGATTAAGAAACCCCTCTTTTTCTTGTGCAGTGAGATGTTCTTTAAAAATTCGGCTTACTCGTTTTTGTTCTGCCACTAAGGCAGCGGAAGTAATCTTTTGGAGTGTGCTGTATCCTGGGCGTGTAATTTTTTTACTGGCGATTTCAGCTAATAACTCACGAAAAATAAATATGGGATTAACAGATAGTCGACATAATTTTTCAGCTTTGTTAAGTAATATTGGCGCATCTTGAGTCTGACTAAAGAGCTTGTATCCTGTCGTGCGTAACACCCATTGTTGATTGTTGCTTTTTGTCACGTAGCTAATGGAATATTTTTCTAACACAGTAGATGAAAAATAACGCTCCATGACATGTTTAACATCGTCAGATACTTCATGCAAATTGAATTGGAAAAATTGCTGTTTCAGCTTAAAGTAACCCAAACGAATAATCGCATCTATCTTAGCAGGCATTGAGAGGTTAGAAACAAGGATTTTTTGTTCTTCCCTAGCTAACTCAAAGAGATGGATTCTTTGATCTTCAGTTAATTGTGGTCTCGCATATAAATCATCAATTTCTGTCGGTGTTAAAATGTTCAAACGTTTTGTTTTTGGCAAGGATTCTAATGGTAATAGTTTTGGCATGTTACTCTTCTGGTTCTAATTTCTCTTTATTAGGCAATTTTTGTAGCACCTGGCCTGCTGCATTTTCTTCAAAACGCTGGGCTGCTTCAATGTATTCCATCACGGTACCGACTTGTTTCCATCGTCCTTGTCGCATGATCGCTGGAAGAGAAACCCCATCACGACTAGCGGTTGTCGCGAGTCCTCGTCTCATGCTATGACTGCTAAAATCCATGCTATCGATACCAGCTGCAACAGCATGTTTTTTCAAAATTTCGTTTACAGAGTCTGGAGTAATACTCAACTCACTAGTTTTATTGCCGCGATGGATGCGACGGAAAACAAAGCCATCCTTTATGTCTGCTTTCTCTAGCCAGCTTTTGAGTGCACGCACTGCACAAAGTTGCTCATTCCCATTGGGGATAACGCAATATTGTCCCGTGTTGAATTGATCCGTTTTTGATTTTGGTATCAGAATTTCCATACCAGCAGCAGGCTGCCAATCAATGTCTTCCATCTTAATTGTTACCAACTCGCTACGGCGAAAAGCGCCTAAAAATCCAACTTGTAATAGGGCATTGTCGCGACAGGCTGCAAGCGTCGATTGTGGTAATAAGTACTCTACGATCTTTATCAAATGTTCTGGCAAAAGTGGTGGCGCTTTTTCTTTTGGCTTACCATGGACACGAGCGATACCAGTCAATGTTTTACTCACGATAGGCGCTTCCGTTGGGTCTGGGAAATGCTGATAGCGGTGCCATTGTTTCAGAGCAGTGACGTGGCGAGACAAGGTTCTTGGATTAAGATTGTCGGCAAACGCATGCAAATAACGGAGAATAGCTTCAGTTGTTGCGGGCAACTGTCCGCCCCAGGTTTCATAATGACGAATGTCTGCCTGGTAAGCGCGTCGGGTATTGTCGCTGGTGGCAGCTATCTGATAACGATTGCTTAATGGAGCCGTTTTATTAGCGGGCAGTAATAACTCCGCAGACATGATATTGTCATCTAATTCATCTTTTGAGCGACCGTTATCCATAATGTGCTCCATACAAAAATAGCTGGTAAGTTGAGAGTTTCGTGAATTTTACAGTACTGATTTTGAAATACCATGAAATTAGACCTGATAAGTGTGCTTATCAGAGAAACATTTAACAAAAAATGACTCGAAAAATTACACTGACCACGTTATATTTCATGTACCGAAACATGGCATTTAAAAATAGGAGATTTAATCTCTATGGCAAGACCAGGTGTGACTTACCTTGATGTATCCAATGCAGCCCAGCAATTAGTCGCCGCTGGAAGAACGCCCACCATTGAAACTATTCGAATCGCATTAGGTACGGGCAGCAACTCTACTTTAGGCATACACTTAAAAACCTGGAAATCAAAGCAAGATTCAACTCAGCAAATCGCCACCAAAGAAAATATTCCAGAAGAGCTAATCTCAGCATTAAAAGGTGTATGGGAACGGGTCATGAATCAGTCTGAAGATAGGATTCAGGCCATCGAGCAGGAAACACAACAGGAATTGATCCAACTAAAGCAGGAAGTGCAACGACTTCAAAAGGATAACGCACACTGGCAACAACAGTACCAGCAAACCAAACAAGAAAGAGATGGTTTTGCTCATGAAAAATCAGTCATTGAGCAACTGCTTGCTAATGCAAAAATTGAAATAGCAACATCATCAGAAAAATTTACAGGGGCTGAGCAACAGAACAAGGAAAAACAAGCGCGAATTGATGAGCTACATCGACAACATCAGCAAGTACAAGCTAATCTCGAACATTATCGGGCTGCATCATTAGAACAGCGGCTCACTGATCAACAACGCTATGAACAGCAACAAAAACAACTTGAACAAACAGTTCAGCAAGTTAATCAAGAACTGGCACAGCTTCGAGGTGAAAATCTAGCATTTCAACAACAATACCAACAGGCCATCTTTGAAAATAACAGCCTGAAAACACAGCTTGATAAGCTTCACGCCCAACATGAAGCAATCACTACACGTCTTTCTGATACAGTGAGTGATTTAGCAAAGAAAACGCAAGATCAACAGCATTGGCAAGAGCAATTTAAAATATTGCAAACAAAATATGATGAGCAAAATAACCTTTTCATTGACACCAAAACCCAGAATGTAATGATGCAGCAACAAGTACAAACAATAAAAAATGAACTTGTAGAGTTGCGCGAACAAAATAAAATACTAGCTCATGAAAAATGGGTATTAGGACAGGAAAAAGCTCAATTGTATGGGCAGCTAAAACAATTAGAATCTGGTATCAATTAAAATGGAATGGTGTAAATATGAATCTAATGCCTGCTGAAAAAGAGAAAATTTGTAATGGGGTACGACTTTTCTTTTTAGAGAAGGGGCAAGGGGATCTCACATTTCTATGTATTCATAACACGGGGGGAGATCATCGGCTTTTTATTCCCCAGCTTGAATTTTTTTCTCAATTTGGGCGAGTAGTGATCCCGGATCTCAGAGGACATGGGAAAAGCGATAAACCAAAACAAAAATATTCCATCGAAATCTATGGAGACGATCTCTTTTCTCTTTGCAAAGAACTTTCGTTAAATAATGTTGTTGCAATTGGCTCGAGCACTGGCGGAAACGTAGCTTTAGAGTTAGCTTGCCGCCATCCGGAACTCGTAAAGGCCGCAATAATGGTTGATTGCGGAATGTTTTTCAACGCAAAAGTCCGCAAAAAAATACAAGAATATAAAGTGAAAGTTCAGCAAGACCCAATTTCTACAACTATTGAAGAGATTTTGGAAGATAGCTGTTTGCCTACAGACCAATGCAAAGATTTAATGAGGGATGCCTTTAAAGCTGTGCCAGCTTATGTATGGGAAAAATCTTTTGCTAGCTTGTTGAAGTGGGATCGAGATAACAAAACACGTTTACTGGATTGCAAGGCTCCTATTTTGTATATCCAGGCATGCGCACCTTCAAATGACCGTTCACAGTTGGCTAATCTTGATAAGTTTTTTGAATACTATCCGGATTTAATGACAGGAAAAGTCGTTGGCTCTGGTCACTACCCATCTTTAGAAGTTGATGATCAAGTTAACGCGATGATTTTGCAATTTCTCCAGTTGAAACGATTGTTACCTAATAAAATACCTGCGATGAAAAACCAGGCTGTCTAATTTATGCCTATATACTTTGGAGGGGCTGAGAGAACCTCCCCATCTAGTACCAGTTAAAGACCCTGGTAACGAAACATTACGCCAGTTACTCAACTATTTTAGCGCTGAACAGTGTATGTTGTTTGGCGCTAGTCATTTTTTCTATCCGCGCATTAACAGCCCACTATTCGCATACAATAGCACCCCAGATAAAATTAGTTTTTATGTAACAGAGCCCTTAAAAAAATTATTAACGAAATTAATTGATTTCGATCTCATTAATCGTGGCGATATACGATTGACGCTTGGTGCCGTTGAAATCGAGCATGGCAAAACTGTTCATTTTGATAATCATAAACACATCATTACACCAGACCACATCATGGCAAGTTCTGCGTTACCTCCTGGATTTCCTGCAGTAGAAATTGACGGGAAATATTACTGGGATGGCGGTGTTTTTAGCAATGCACCAATCAATGTTTTATTAACCGACCCTGTCAATGCAAAAACGCTTTGTATTTTAGCCCATCTTTTCGATTCCTATGGGTTGTTGCCCAATAACCTTGACGATGTTTTAAAACGCTATAAAGATATTTCATATTCAGGCCATTTCAGAACCTATATGGATGTCTATAAAACCATACACAATTTACGTTACGTAATAGCTAAACTTCATGGAAAAATTCCAAAAGAGGGAAAAAGTGATCCTGATTTACAGTCTATCCTTCGCACACACGACACTGCTGAACCTATCCATTTCGTTCATTTTTTATATCAAGCACCAGGTCATGAATTATCCTCTAAGGATTATGAATTTTCGAAATTATCCATGCACGAAAGATTTGAAGCAGGTTATAAAGATGGAACCAGGGCGCTTGAATC